>ERZ795048.918-NODE-918-length-28679-cov-5.825880_pt1 | contig 28679 bp, 15 predicted proteins | sample MGYA00375132_ERZ795048 | MGnify/ENA primary metagenome ERZ795048 (study PRJEB30177, sample SAMN05720225) | activated sludge metagenome | isolation source: Anaerobic digester | place: Hong Kong | collected 2014-12-17 ... | reverse complement strand
TTCAGGTTACCTGCTGCACTGGATAATCGTCCGCTTAAATTTGAAGAATTTGAAACCCTTACCCCACAAACCATTTTTGTGAGTGCCACCCCTGCTGATTATGAATTGGCACGCAGTGAAGGTATTATTGTGGAACAAGTCATTCGTCCAACAGGTCTATTAGATCCTAAAATTGAAGTTCGTCCTAGCGAAAACCAGATTGACGACCTGATGGAAGAAATTCATAAACGCATCGAAAAGAACGAGAGGGTACTGGTGACTTGTTTGACCAAACGAATGGCCGAAGAACTGAGTGAATATCTATTAGACTACAATATCAAAACAGCGTATATACATAGCGACGTAGACACACTGGATAGAGTCAAAATCATGGATGATTTGCGACAAGGTAATTATGATGTATTAGTTGGCGTAAACCTACTTCGTGAGGGTCTCGACCTTCCAGAAGTGTCACTTGTAGCCATTTTGGATGCCGACAAAGAAGGTTTTTTACGTTCTCATCGCTCTTTAACACAAACAGTTGGACGTGCTGCACGTAATATCAATGGTATGGCTATCATGTATGCAGACAAAATCACAGATAGTATGCAACAAACGATAGACGAAACCGCACGTCGCAGAAAGAAACAAATGGAGTATAATACAGCTCATGGTATTACACCTCAGCAAATTATAAAAGATAGAAACCTAGCTGTATTCAAGTCGAATACTGAGTTTTCTGATAACAAACAAACACAAGCGAATATTGATCCTCAAGCTTATACGCAAGAGACACGTAATCTCAGCGTGGCAGCCGATCCAATCTTACAGCATATGTCGACTGTGCAACTTGAAAAAGCTATTGCTCACAGCCGTGAACTAATGCTTGAAGCTTCTAAGGCGTTAAACTTTACCGAAGCTGCTGCACATAGAGACGAGCTCCTACGTTTGGAAGAAATTATGAAAAAACACGTCAGCCAGTAATTCGTTATCATCCAATCAACATATAGATAAAGGCGTGTTAGATGGAAGTCTAACACGCCTTTAACTATATATCATTCGTCGGGATGACAGGATTTGAACCTGCGACCACTCGCCCCCCAGACGAGCACTCTACCGGGCTGAGCTACATCCCGAATAATACCCCTAAACAAAAGTACACAAACAAGTGTACACGTAGCTTTGGGAACACAAAAGTAACACTTTCAAGAACAAAAAACAAATGATTTGATTTATTTATCACACAGTATTTCATGTATATTGGTTCATAGACATAAGAGTCGTTGTCACACGTTTGACAACGACTCTTATTCTAAGAATATATCCTATTTAAAAATTACTTCTTAGGAGTTTGCGCTAAAGTAGCCACAAGGAAGTCCCAGAACTTTTGTACTGTAGGAATTAATGCACGTTCATCTGGAGAGTGTGGAGAACGCAAAGTAGGGCCAAAACTAATCATGTCTAAGCCAGGTACATTTGCACCAATAATACCACATTCCAAACCAGCGTGAATCACTTTGACTTCTGGAGCCACACCAAATTGTTCTTCGTAGCTCTTGGTCATTGCAGCAAGAATTGGACTATGCACATCTGGCTGCCATCCACTGTAAGAGCCACTAAGTTCCACTTTCATACCAGCCATAGAAAAACAGCTTTCAAGAGATGTAGATAGATACTCTTTCTGACTATCACTAGAACTACGCACCAAGATCTTCACATCAGCCATACCATGACCGATTTCAATAATAGCCAAGTTGCTTGATGTTTCCACCGTACCTGGGATACTTGGAATCATGCGTTCTACGCCATTAGGACAGGCAAAAATAGCATCAATCAAACAATCTTGAATTTCTTCAGGAACTTGCTGCACGGCCTTGTCAACAACTAGTGCTTGAACAGTAATTGGAGTTTCTATTGCATCATATTCTTCATTAAATACACCTTGGCAGTAACTTGCCAATTCAACAACTTCTTCTTCATTGCCTTTAGGAACAGATACTTTAACGACACACTCACGAGGAATGGCATTACGCATATTTCCACCATGCCAACTAACTAGGCGTCCTTCGTATGTAGCAATAATCTCACGTACCATGCGTACCATCAATTTGTTGGCATTAGCACGTCCTTGGTTAATCTCAAGACCAGAGTGTCCACCTCGAAGACCTTTAATTGTCAATTCAAGAGTTACATCCTCCTCATCTGTTTCTTCATCCTTATATTCTAAAGTGGCCGTTAAGTCTATACCACCTGCACAACCAATATATAGTTCACCTTCGTCTTCCGAATCAAGATTCAAAAGGATCTCACCTTGGATGTCGTCAGCTTTTAGTCCAAAAGCTCCTACCATACCTGTTTCTTCATCCATAGTGATCAGTACTTCCACAGGACCATGTACTAAATCTGTAGCTTCCAAAACAGACAAAGCAGCAGCAACACCTAGGCCATTATCGGCACCTAGTGTTGTTCCTTTAGCCTTCAACCACTCACCATCTACATACGTTTGAATTGGATCTTTTTCAAAGTCATGTACAGTGTCATTATTCTTCTGAGGCACCATATCCATATGTGCTTGAAGAATAACCCCTTTACGGTCTTCCATTCCTGGAGTCGCAGGTTTTCTAATGATCACATTACCAATAGAATCGACTTTTGTTTCTAGACCTAAGTTACGGCCAAATTCTACTAAGAATTTTGTAACTGGTTCCATATAACCTGATGGGCGTGGAATTTGTGTCAAAGCGTGAAAATTACGCCACACATTCTCTGGTTTAAGGGAAAGGATTTCTTGCATAGTTATTTTGTTGTTTTTGAGGCACACTCACTTTTTAGAATAAAAAGAGAGGTATACCATACTTATTAGACTGAGCAAAGCTACTAAAAAAGTTTGAATTGCGTGCACAATGAATGCAAAATCTGCGGCATCATTTTGAGACACACCATAAATCATCAGACCTGCAATAACGGCCGCATGCCAAGGTCCTGCTCCATTGGGTGTAGGCACCAAAATAGCAAAGCTACCAAGCACAAAACCTAACAAACCTGCCCCAATACCTAGATGCGCAGTGAATGGGAAACTATAAAATGCAAGATAAAAATGCAAAAAATAACTCAACCAAATACCCGCTGTAAGCAACACATATAAACCAGGGTATTTTACTTGACGAATGGACTGAATACCACTCCATACATCCAGAGCTATCCGCTTAATACGTGTATGTAAACGTAAACGACGTATAACCATCACACCTATCCAGACAAGAATAAGTATTACAGATAAGATGCCATACAACGGTACATCATGCAACACAGATTGCCAATTTTCTAATTTACTAGTATCTATCTCAACGACACGTTCTAATAAGGCCCATTGGGTAAGCATTGACAAGAAGACAAAAACAAGCGAGCTCAGCATATCGACTACGCGCTCACTCACCACGGTACCTAAGGATGTGCTAAAAGGAACTTTGGCTTCTCGATCAAGCACAGTACAACGACTGACTTCTCCCAATCGTGGAACGACCAAATTGGTGCCATAACTCAATAAAATAGCATGTACACACAATGCCCTATCTGGGTAATAGCCCAAAGGGGATAATGTCAGTCTCCATCGCCAGCCACGAAACACATGACCTGTGACTCCGAAAACTAATGACAACAACATCCACCAAGGGTTCATTTGATTGACAAAGACATCTCCAGCACGTGAAAAATCAAAATCTCTGTAGAGCCAGATTAGTATCGAGAACCCTATCAATAACGGAAAAATTACTTTTAAGGCTTTTATGACGGATTTATTCAACTTATTTTATATCTATGTGTAATTATATGAAAGGATTTTCTCTCTTTACTTGGTACAAATCAATAGAAATTTTATCTTTGTACTGTCGGAAAGTAAAATCCAACGACAAAGATAGCATTTTTCTGAAAAAATGAACGATAAATAAATGATGAACAATAAGGTAAGACCTAAAAAGTTTCTAGGCCAACACTTTCTAACGGATTTGAAAGTAGCTCAAGATATTGCAGATACTGTCGAAACCTGTGAAGGGCTCCCAGTATTGGAAGTTGGTCCTGGTATGGGTGTACTGACTCAATATCTTTTAACAAAAAAACGTCCATTAAAAGTAATCGAGATCGATTACGAATCAATCGAGTATCTTAAGGAAAATTTTCCAGAGATGGAAGAAGATATCATCGAAGGAGATTTTCTAAAGATGAATTTAGAAGAACTTTTTGATGGTCAACAATTTGTATTAACTGGCAATTACCCATACAATATTTCTAGTCAAATATTTTTTAAAATGCTGGATTATAAAGAATTGATACCTTGCTGTACTGGGATGATTCAAAAAGAAGTGGCCGAAAGAATTGCAGCTGGCCCAGGAAGTAAGACCTACGGTATCATCAGCGTATTGATTCAAGCTTGGTATAACGTAGAATACTTATTTACGGTCAGTGAAAAGGTATTTAACCCACCACCAAAAGTGAAGAGTGCCGTTATACGAATGACAAGAAACGATGTCCAAGATTTAGGATGCGATCCTAAACTATTTAAAACCATCGTTAAGACGACATTCAATCAACGACGAAAAACATTGCGAAACTCAATCAGGCCTATATTAGGTAAAGGAGATCCAATTACTGAAGATCCACTATTTAATAAGCGTCCTGAACAACTCAGTGTACGAGAATTTATTGAGTTGACCAATAGAGTGGCAAGCGCACAAGAAAAGATGAAAGCCGTTCAAAGAGCCAAAGAGGAATAAAGCAGTATTTGAGTTATATATGGGTCTAATCAAGTTTAAATTGGCTGGACAATAGAAAAGAAAGACAATGTATCAGGAGCAAAACATACACTTAGTAGATGAGCTCAAGAAGTTGATTGAGACTAACGAAGCTCAAGAGCTTCAACAGATATTGACGCAACTCCATCCAGCTGATATTGCTGAAATGATGGACGAGTTGACACTAGATGAAGCCCAAGTCATCTACACGTTACTGTCCAACGAAATGGCAGCTGATGTCATTGTTGAGATGGATGAGGACGATAGAAACAAACTTCTTAGTTCCCTCTCATCTGAAACAATTGCCAAACGTTTCGTAGACCATATGGACTCGGACGATGCGGTAGAAATCATCCGTGATTTGGATGATGCGAAACAGGATGAAGTCCTCTCGCATATAGAAGACATCGAACAGGCTGGAGACATCGTCGAACTATTAAAGTACGATGAGAACACGGCCGGTGGTTTGATGGGGACAGAAATGGTTGTCGTCAATGAGAATTGGAGTATGCCCAAATGTCTCGATGAGATGAGACAACAAGCTGAAGAGCTTGATCAAATCTATTATGTATATGTAGTAGATGATGATGAAAGACTACAAGGGATATTTCCTTTAAAAAAGATGATTACTGACCCTTCAGTTTCTAAAGTAAAACATGTAATGAAACGAAACCCGTATACAGTACATGTAGATACAGAAATTGAAGACGTCGTTCAAGATATTGAAAAATACAACCTCGTAGCAGTACCTGTAATCGACAGTATTGGTCGACTTGTGGGACAAATTACGGTGGATGATGTGATGGATGAGGCACGTGAAATCTCGGAAAAAGATTATCAAATGGCCTCTGGTCTATCAGAAGATGTTGAAGGCGATGACAGTGTGTGGCTGCAAACCCGCGCGCGTCTACCTTGGCTACTTATCGGTATGGTAGGTGGAGTAAGTAACTCTTGGATATTAGGAGGCTTTTCTGAAGTCTTTGCAGCTCATCCGGAGATGGCCCTCTTCATCCCGCTTATTGGCGGAACTGGAGGAAATGTCGGGACCCAATCGTCAGCGATTGTGGTACAAGGCTTAGCAAACAACAGCATGAATTCCAAAAATATTTGGAAACAATTGATTAAAGAAGCAATGGTAGCACTTATAAACGCTTCATTAATTTGTTTGTTGCTATATGCCTACACCTTCTTCCGATTTGGTGCTGTTTCTGTTATTACATATTCAGTACCAATTAGCTTGTTTACAGTGGTCATGTTTGCTTCGTTATTTGGGACTTTTGTGCCAATGGTATTAGAACGATTCAAAATTGACCCTGCTATTGCAACAGGCCCTTTTATTGCAATTACTAATGACATCATAGGCATGATGCTGTATATGGGAATTACGAGTATATTGTCGTGATTCTGGGAAACTTAAGTCTAACATAAAGAATGTAAAGATGGATTCAAAGGAAAAGGAAAAAAATCAATTAGTTGATGGTGCAGTACATACACCAGAAGTCGACACTGCGGAAGTAGAGACTACTGAACAAGCGCCTACTGAGGAAATTGCAAACACTTCAACCGCCGATACTTCAGCGGAAGAGGCAGCTGTTGCAGCCCCAGATACCAACGAGTTAGAGAGTAATACACAAGAGGATGAAATTATTGCTGAAGATATTGAAGAAACAGCAGAAAATTCTCCTGAGAGTCCATTGCTTGTGGAGGACCAAAAGTTTGAAACACGTTCAGAAATTCTCCTATTTATGGAGCGTATTTTTCAATCTGGACAAGTCATGTCTCGCATCCAATTGGAACGTATAAAAAAAATATATTCCAAAATCAATCAGGAAAAATTAGAAGAAGATCGCACTAAACATCTTGCTGAAGGTAAGAGTGCCGAAAGTTTTTTGCCTGTACCAGATGTTGTGGATGAACGCATTGATGAATTGACCACTATCTTTAAAAAACGTCGAGAAGAAAATAATAAAGAGCTCAACGAACAAAAAGAAAGTAATTTAACACGAAAAATTGAAATTATCAACCGTCTTGAGGCAATCGTAAAGATAGATGATGATATCAATAAATACTACAATGAAGTTAAGAAACTTCAGGAAGAATGGAATGAACTCAAATTAATTCCAGCACAAAAAGTTACTGAACTGTGGAAGAAGTATCATGAACAGATTGAAAAGTTTTACGACCGTCTTCGTATCAATCATGAATATCGTGAATATGATTTCAAGAAAAACTTGGAAACTAAAACTAAACTATGTGAAGTAGCTGAGAAGTTGGCCGAAGAAGAAGATGTTCTTTCTGCCTTTCATCAATTACAACAACTTCACCAAGAATATCGTGAAACTGGCCCTGTAGCCAAAGAGGCTCGTGAAAATCTATGGAAGCGCTTCAAAGATGCCTCTGTGATTATTAACAGAAAACATCAGCAGTTTCATGAAGAGCAACGTGAACAAGAGAGTGAAAACCTTGATGCAAAGACCGTTATCTGTGAGATTGTAGAACAAATAGATGCTGATTCCTTAAACAGTTTCAAAGAATGGGAAAAAGCAGCTAATGAAGTCATTGCGCTTCAAAAGAAGTGGAAGACCATCGGGTTTGTTCCACAAAAGCATAATACAAAAATTTACGAACGTTTCCGTAAAGCATGTGATAATTTCTTCCAAAAGAAACAAGACTGCTTCAAGCAACTTAAATCCACTCAATCTGATAATCTTGCTAAAAAACAAGCACTTGCAGATGAAGCTGTAACTCTTCAAGATAGTACTGAATGGCAAGCTACTGCTTCACGTATGGCAGAAATGCAAAAAGAATGGCGTACTATTGGTCCTATCCCTCGTAAACATAACGACAGAGTATGGAAACAGTTTATTGAAGCATGTGATCACTTCTTTGAACAAAAGAAAGAGAAAGCACCTAAAAACAAGGGTGATCAAGAAAGAACCAATTTGCAAGATAAACGTGCTGTCATTCAGTCGCTACGTGACTTACAGAAAGAGGAAGAAAGTACAGAACGAACAGAATCTATACGCCAACTTCAAGAAAAATGGGATGAAATCGGTCATGTACCATTTAAGGATAAAGACCGTATATACAAACAATACCATGAAGTCATTGATGAGCTACAAGGACGTGCAAACAATTCTGCAGGTCGTGCTTCACGCAATACTAACCGTCAATCTTCATCTACACCAGGTGGAGAACGAGGACGCATAATGAAGCAAATTGAACAAAAACGTAACGAAATTCAAACGTACGAAAACAATCTTGGATTCTTATCTGGAGGAAGCAATAATAAGAAGGCAACTACTAATCCTCTACTTAATCAAATACAAGAAAATGTGGATAAGCTTAAGGAAGAATTAGCTGATTTACAAGACAAATTGACTGCGATAAACGCTGAATAAATTCTCATTATCATGCCTATAAAAAAAGGTTGTGTCAAAATATTTGACACAACCTTTCTTTATTTATAAGCAACTCAAACTTTAGTATAGAGCTACTGTTTAGCATAGTACAAGCACTATTTTCTGTGAAGTATATAAGAGCACGCTCTTATATACTTGACAACATACCTAGCAAGTATATAAGAGCGCGCTCTTATATACTTCACAGCGCGCGCTTATATACTACTCGGTTAGATGACAAGTATAAGTCGACTGTCAGGCTCATTATTTACAGCAAAATCTTTAGCACAACTGCTTCATAAGGATCAATATTAACGTCTACAGTACGTTCTGGCATAAGGTGCACTTCATGGATCTTATCAGTAAACAAATCTAAAGCATGTGCTTTCTCTTTACTCGAAATTTGGAAATAATCAAAGAGATGTTGAGGCAATAGAACTCCAACATTTGCTGGATGTGCATCAAAATTAGTGACGACAATGATAAGTTCTCCTTCATGATAGCGTGCAAAACTATACTGTTTCTGTTCATTGTATCTCCAACCATTCTGATTGGCATACTGCAAATCAAAGAACTGTCCATCTTTAATAGCTTTTTCCTGCACACAAAGCTGCATAAGGCGTTGATAAAACGCGTGCAATCGCTTTTGTTCTTCCGATAATAATTTACCATCGAAAGTTCCACCATTACGCCAACGACGAATGCTTTCTACACACCAATAATCAAAAATAGTAGTACGCCCATCACGTCCTGAGAAGCCTTCAGAGTCCATTCCAAACTCTCCAAACTCCTGCCCAAAATAGATCATAACTGGTGCAGTAGACATCAATGTAGAAACCACCATAGCCGCTCTCCCTTTTCGTCCATGTGATGCAAAATGTGAAGATGCTATACGTTGTTCATCATGGTTTTCCATAAAATGCAACATTTTATCGTGAATATCTTCAGTCGCTTGCCAACATCTAGTAATATCATTGGCGCTACCATATCCACAAGTCACGTTACGCAGTGTATCATACAAACCAACTTTATCATACAGGTAATCAAACTTTCCTGTAAAAATATAGTTTCTATATTGATTCGGATTGTACACTTCTGCAATAAAGTCAACAGGATATTGTGCCTTGATTTGTGGTATAACCCAATTCCAAAACTCGACGGGCACCATTTCGGCCATATCACAACGAAAGGCATCTATACCTTTGGAGGCCCAAAAACATAATATGTGATACATTTTATGCCATGTATCTGGAATAGGATCAAAGTAACAGGCACCTCCATTACAATAATCTACTCCATAATTAAGCTTCACGGCTTCATACCAATCATTTTTATTGGGCATAGCATCGAAACGATCATTACCAGTGGCTTTAGCTGGATTTTCTATATAGGCACATGATGACTCTCCGCGCATATCAAATTGTGCATGTAATGGAGTACCAGGAATGTAGTAAAAATTATTTTGTGGGTCAAAAGCTTTGGTGTTATCATCCTGCGCCCCTAATGGCAGCACTCCATCTGGTGCACAGGCACCTGTATATTCTCTGTATACATGATTAGGAACAAAGTCCATTATAAACTTCAAACCAGCTTGATGAGTTCTATCAATCAAGGCCTCAAATTCTGTCATTCGATTTGGAATATCTATGGCCAAATCTGGATCTACATCATAATAATCTTTGATAGCATAAGGTGAACCAGCTGCTCCTTTAACAATAGCTGGATGATCTTTATGTATACCATATGAACTGTAATCTGTTTTTGTGGCATGTGCTAAAACACCTGTGTACCAAATATGTGTGATTTCTAACTTCTTTAACTCCTCAAAAACGGTAGAGGTAAAATCGTTAAACTTACCACAACCATTTTGACGAATATCTCCGTCAAAGGTACTATGTGATGTGCAGTTGCCAAACAAACGTGACAACACCTGATAAATAATCATTTTCTTCATACGGAATACAGTTTACAGTTACATTGATAAAAGTTGAAATAGAAAATTAACAGTTTGTTTCATTTGATTTCAAATATAACCAATTTATTGCATTATACCAAAAAAAGATGCAGCAAAGAAATTCATTTCTTGCTGCATCTTGCTATATATCAAAGGATATAATCTTATTGATCTAATTGCGAAAGACTATTTGCGATTCTTTTGCTGTTGCATAGCCTCTTGCTGTTTTTGCATAGCTTCTACACGAGCCGCAAAACCAGATTTCTTTTTACCTTTATTCTTCTCTTTGTAGGCCTCCATTTTAGCAAGTACAGCCTTTTCATCAACCACGCGTTTCATAACAAGCATGATAAGTACAGAGGCTAATGTAGAGATGAAATAATAGTAATTCAAACCAGCAGGATAACCATTCAAGATAAACAAGAACATAACTGGCATCAAGTACATCATCCATTTCATAGAGGCCATTTGATTGTTCGAACCATTATCTTGTTGCTGCATTGTAAAATGCTGATTAAGCAATGTTGTAACGGTCATTAACAAGCAAAAGATACTCAAATGATCACCTAAGAATGGGATATTAAATGGTAATGAAATACCGGTGTCATAATTGGATAAATCGGCTGCCCACAAGAAAGACTGTCCTCGGAATGCAATCGCCGTAGGCACAAACATAAACATTGCAAACAAAATAGGCATTTGTATCACCATCGGTAAACAACCGGCCATAGGACTTGCACCATACTGAGAATACAACTGCATAGTCTCTTGTTGTTTCTTCATAGCGTCTGCCTCGTTTGGATACTTCTGATTGATTTCCTCAATCTTTGGCTTCAAAACTCTTGTTTTAGTTTGAGATATAAATGTCTTCCAAGTTGTAGGCATTATGACTATTTTCACAATAACTGTCATGATAAAGATAATCAATCCCATATGCAATCCTAGTCCAGACAAGAAGTCAAACAATGGCAAAATAAAATACTCATTTACTTGACGAATGATAGGCAAACCTAGATCAACCAAATCAGTTAAATACCATTTATCATCGCGCCCTTTATCATAAGTCTTCAAAGTACGGTAGCGCACGGGACCATAATAGATGTGCATACTGGTCGCTTCATGCCCTGTAGGATCAAAACTTGTCTCCATTGCAGACTTAAAGTTCTGCAAATAAGACGATTTTTCATCAGGAAAAACTGTACTAGAAACTTTTAAACCTGAAAAATAGCTATCAGAGATCAAGCTCATATTGAAGAAACGGTTTTTATACCCTACCCAATTGACCATTTCCTCTGGACTTTCTACTCTTGTGCCTTTTGTAGACTGCAAGCTCTCTGTGCCACCGTCTTGTAGTTTGTATACACACTTGGTATATCGCTGAGAATACGTTCTATCTAGCTCGATCTGACGCATTTTACTATTCCAAGTAACATGCATAGTTTTACTAGGGAGCAACTTATCACTCATATTTACAGCCTTGACTTTCATGTCTAGCAAATAGTCATCAGCATGCAAAGTATACACAAAGTCGATATAACTGTGTGCATCTGCAACAAGACGCATGGTCACAGTACTATCTGTTTGTTGTAAAGGTTCAAAATAGAGTTCTTCAGAACGAAGGATAGCCCCTTCACGAGGAGCAAATTCAAAACTAAACTGGGTATCCCCTGCATTCATTAGGGTAACTGGAACTTTTTTACCATCTTGATTTTTCTTAGGAGATTCAAGATAGTCAGCAAAAGTAACAGATACAGGCACACCACCTAAAGTACTCAATGTAATAGCAGTCTTTGTATTTTTCAAAACCACTTTTTGAGCTTCACCAACAAGTGCTGAATGGAACAGTTTAGTTGAATCAGCTGCCATTTGCTGAACAGATTCTTCGGCAATTTTGGCTTGTGCTGCCGCCTCTTGTTCGGCACGCAACTTGGCCACTTCTGCCTGCTGCTTTTGAACAACTAGCATAGAATCTTGATATGCTTTTTGGCGAGCCTGCTGCTGCTTGCTGGGTTGACTCAACCACATAAATCCTACTAATAAAAGGCCTATTAGCACAAGGCCTGTGAGGGTCTTTCTATCCATCTATTTTGTTTTTAATGTTAGCTATTTAGCTCCTACAATGATTATTTTTCTGATGCAGCTTTAATAAATGATACAAACAGCTTATGAGGATTCAAAACTGTGCTACTATATTCTGGATGAAACTGAGTGCCGACATACCACTTATGATTAGGCAACTCTACGATTTCAACTAAACCGGTTTCTGGGTTTACCCCAGGACACATCATACCAGCCTCTTCAAAAGCCTCAAGGTATTTATTGTTGAATTCATAACGGTGACGGTGACGTTCTTCAATATATTCTGTGCCATACGCAGCTGCTACTCGGCTACCTTCTCTAAGGGAACAAGCATATGCACCAAGACGCATTGTGCCTCCCATATCAGTGATAGCTTTTTGTTCTTCCATGATATCAATAACAGGATTTTCTGTTTTATCAACCATTTCGGTAGAATTAGCATCTGCTAAGCCCAATACATTTCGAGCAAATTCAATACAGATACTCTGCATACCTAAACAGATCCCAAATGTTGGGATATTATTCTCACGAGTATAACGCGCTGCAACATATTTACCTTCAACACCACGATTACCAAATCCTGGGCAAATGACAATTCCGTCAAGACCTGTCAATTTTTCCTCAACATTTTCATCAGTTATAAAATCACTTTGTATTGTAGTCAACTTTAATTTTTTGTCATTATAAGTTGCTGCATGAGACAATGATTCAGAAATTGACTTATAAGCATCCTGCAACTCTACATACTTACCCACCAAAGCGATCTTAACTTCTTCTGTGGCTTCTTCACGACGCTTCAAGAAAGCTTTCCACTCTAAAAGATCAGGACTTTTTCCTTTTTCAAGACCCATCTTTTCCAAAATAGTTTCATCAAGACCTTGTGCTTGCATCAACAAAGGCACCTGATAGATACTTGGTGCATCAATACTTTGCACAACAGCCTTTTCTTCTACATTGCAAAAAAGAGCAACCTTCTTGCGAAGGCTATCAGTTAATTCGTGTTCTGTACGCAAAACAAGCACATCAGGCTGAATACCAACTGACTGCAATTCTTTTACTGAATGTTGAGTTGGTTTTGTCTTAAGCTCACCTGCTGCTGCAAGATAAGGCACATAAGTAAGATGTACACAAAGTGCACTCTTTCCTAACTCCCATTTCAACTGACGGATGCTCTCAAGATAAGGCAAAGACTCAATATCTCCAACTGTTCCTCCAATCTCTGTAATAACGAAATCATACGTATTCTTACTACCAAGACGTTTTACGTTACGACGAATTTCATCGGTAATATGAGGAACAACCTGCACTGTTTTACCTAAAAAATCACCGTGGCGCTCTTTATCAATAACGCTTTTGTATACACGGCCAGTTGTAATATTATTTGCTTTCGTAGTTTGTATACCTAGAAAACGTTCATAGTGACCAAGATCTAGGTCCGCTTCATGTCCATCTACTGTCACATAGCATTCGCCATGTTCGTATGGATTAAGCGTTCCTGGGTCAATATTGATGTATGGGTCAAACTTCTGAATTGTCACGCTATATCCGCGTGCTTGAAGAAGTTTCCCTATTGACGAAGAGATAATGCCCTTACCAAGTGACGATGCTACACCACCGGTCACGAAAATGTACTTTGTTTCCATGTCTATAACTGATTCTATTATGTATTGTCCACAACAGAGTGCAAAAGTACAAAAAAACCACCACATACATGGCACTATCAAGCTTTTTTTCTATTTTTGCAAGGAATAGATACAATGGCAATAGCCTACAGGCTGTTTTCTAATTTGTCAATCACAAATATGAGACCTATTCTATAAAAAAGGACCTGATAATATGATAAACAAACACTTCTTCCTGCTTTCGCTTTTTTGTGCTTTACTTTTCACGTTTACGAGTACCCCACTACGTGCTCAAAAACAGTCTATTCCAATGGATAGTACCTATGTAGATACTACTGCTACTAAAGTTTTTTTAGCCGGTTCTACTGGAGCTATCTTACAAGCACAATTTCGTACAGAAAAGGTACGTGACTCCATTCGTATAGCCAAACTAGATAGTATCAATAGAGTGTATAAAGCTCATTTACTAACTTTACAAGATAGTGCTGATGCTTATAAGCAATTTAAAGATAGTTTGATTCAATACAATGATGAACAAAAAAAACATCTTGCTGCTATACAATATCAAGCATATCTAGATTCACTACCAACGCAATTATACCGCGATTATGAAGCGACTCAAGATTCCATAGACCGAGGATTAATAACCTTGAGACGCTCTAATAATACAGGATATTATCGCCTCTTTCTTCCTGCAATGCTTTATAGAGAAGAAGGACACATCATGCTTAAGGACTCTATACGAGACACAACGATACATATGCTCAAGAAGGATCAACTTGCTTCTAAAGAAAGACTTGCCTTCCAATGGACAAAAGAACAACTTCAACTATTTTACACCACACATCCTGAACTTGTAAAGAAAACACAAGATCAGATTGATGAAATTACAATTTTTAAAGATAATATTCAAGAAGAAAGTGATCAAAAAGCGCATGCTTCGGTTGTTGATCTATTTAAAGCAGTAAACGACCCTATCCCAAATCCAACTGAGGAAAAAGCTGCCCCTGTCATTCAACGTCCAAACTTTTGGATAAGGGGAGGAGATGGTTCATTACAATTTACTCAAAATTATATTTCAAGCAATTGGTATAAGGGAGGAGAAAGCACCAACTTAGTAATGGGAACACTTCAACTATTTGCCAATTATAATGACAAACAAAAAGTACAATGGGAAAATTTGTTTGAAGCTAAACTTGGATACAATACCCAACCCTCCGATACGGTGCACAAATACCGTGTCAATACAGACCTGCTACGTATAACTAGTAAAATTGGGTTGCAAGCCAATAAACGATGGTATTATACATTATCAGGTGAAATCAATACCCAGTTCTGCAGAAATTACGACAAAAATTCAAACAACTTAAAGACCGCCTTCTTATCGCCAGTCAATCTTATTTTGGGTCTAGGTATGGACTATAAAATACAAGAAAAGACTTTAACCTTATCTAGCGAAATATTTCCTTTGACATATAATTTGCGTCATATAAATAGTAGCCAAGTAGATGAAACCAAATTTGGCTTAAAAGAAGGAAAGACGACGATGCACACATTCGGTAGTACATTCAAGACAACTCTATCATGGAAAGTCGTTTCGTATATTAAATTAGATTCTCGTTTAAACTGCTTCTCCAACTATGATCACGTAGAAGCCAATTGGGAAAACACATTTAATTTCATTCTAAACAAACATTTAAGTACAAAACTCTTCGTACATGCCAGATTTGATGATGCTGTAGCCAATGAAGACAGCTATTTTCAATTAAATGAACTTTTGAGTTTTGGATTAAACTATTCTTGGTAAAAGATATGACAAAAAAAGATACAAAAGAAGACTGGAAACCGGGAACCATGATATATCCACTTCCAGCAGTTTTGGTGTCATGTGGCACGATCCCAGAAGATTATAACTTAATTACTGTTGCATGGACAGGTACAATATGTACCAATCCCCCCATGTGCTATATATCAATTCGCCCTGAACGACACAGCTACGACATCATCAAAAAAGATATGGAATTTGTCATTAATCTGACAACCGAAGATATGGCTAAAGCTACGGATTGGTGTGGAGTACGTTCTGGACGCAATTATAACAAGTTCGACGAAATGAACCTAACACCAGCACCAAGCACTGTGGTTCGTGTACCTGGCATAGCCGAGGCACCGCTTTGTATAGAATGTCGCGTTAAAGAAATTAATCGTTTGGGTAGTCATGACATGTTTATTGCAGAGGTCGTCAACGTACGCGCTGACAATCACTACATGGATGAATCAGGAAAATTTCAACTCTCCAAATCCAACCCTTTAGTTTACCTACATGGTGGATATTACAGCCTAGGTGATTTTATAGGAAAATTTGGTTGGAGTGTAGAAAAGAAAAAATAATGATCTACCCCAAGCTATCACCAAGTCTCCGATATTTGAATCAGATCTAAAATTTCTTTTCCGTACTCAGCAACGATCTTTGGTCCCACAAATGGCAATGCTAACAATTCTTGTGCATTCTGAGGTCGATTATTAGCTATGGCTATAAGAGCCTTAGTCTGTACAACAGTATATGCTGGGCGTCCAAATTCCTTCGCTTTTTTATTACGCCACTGAACAAGGTACTTATACAACACTTCATTTTCGACCTGATCGGAAACAACTTGTTGCATACTAATACCAATTGTATTTTGGTTATTCAGACTGCGAATAGCACTTTTCTTTTCACCTTTGTCTGTTCCAACTTTTCTGGGTAGATGTGAACTACTTTTTGTACGCTCTCCAGACAAATGACTGTTCGCTTGACTTATTTTCTTTTGAGACTTTGGCTGCCCCCCCATTAAACGTACCATTGTTTGTGCACGGGCTTGTTGGAAGCCTTGTAGATCAAAACCATTTTTTGCAACAAAGCTAGTCAATAGCGATTGTTGATTATAAGCAAATGCCAATTCTTCAAATGCGTTTTTATAAGTCTTTTTTGTCTGTTTATTATTGATTTCTAGATTTCCAGCAGGCAATAAATGTTTAAGTTCAGTATATTGCTTTGCAAAATACTCTGCACCATTCTGGACACGTTTTAGTAATGCATCACGTACAGAAACAACATCCAATTGGCGACCTAACTGTACATATTGTTTTTGAAAAGACACAGCTACTTTTTCTATCTTTTCTTCAAAAAAAGACAGGGATTCTTCTGCTCTCTTTACCTGTGTTTCATGCATTGAATATAAATGCTCCATCAAAATACGCTGCACTCGAAAAAGTGCCATTTTCAAAATTTGCATATCAAAAAGAACATTCAATTGCTCAACAAAAAACTGTCGCTTCATTTCTCCCAATTTTTGTTCATCAGGAAGTCCAGATGCATGTTGAGTAAATTGACGTACTGTGGAATCAGAAATGATGGAGTGCTGCATTAAAGGACTACTTAAGACTAAACCATCAAGACTCTTACAACGCGATAAAGCGACATACACTTGTCCATGTGCAAAGCTACTAGTAGCATCAATAATGGCTTTTTCAAAAGTCAAACCTTGACTCTTATGTATAGTGATAGCCCATGCTAATCGTAAAGGAATTTGTTTAAAGCTACCTTCAATAACTTCTTCAACTTTTCCAAATTCATTGGTGATATACTTTACATTTTCCCACTCTAAAGCACGTACTTCAATGGGAATCTGCTCTCCATCACAAAGCACCGATACACTTTCAGCACCTAAGCTAACGACTTGGCCTAACTTACCATTGTAAAAAGCTTTGCCTTCAGAAGTGTCATTTTTTATAAACATCACACGAGATCCAACCTTTAGAGTCAATAGCTCATCAGCGGGATAACTTCCTTCTGGAAATTTATCTTTAACTTCACATTGGTATGTCATCAGATGTGTAGGTAATGCCTTCAAACGCTTCTCATTTACAGCATCAGCTTGACGATTATGCGTCATTAAACGTACATATCCTTCAGAATCATCTGGGGAAAAATCAGGAATATATCTTTTATTCAAAGCTTGTAAGACGTTTTCATCTGCTTGATTATCTCGTATTGCATTCAACAATGAGATAAAATAATTATCCTCTTGACGATATACTTTTTGCAGCTCTATAGTAAAGTACTCTATGGCACGTAAGGCTTGAGCTCCAAAAAAATAATAACACTCATAGTAACTGCGAAGAATTTGTTCGTCACTTTCGGTAACAACGGGAGCAAGCTGCTGTAAATCACCTATTAATAGGAGTTGCACTCCTCCAAAAGGCAAGTGTCTATTGCGATATTTTCTCAGTGCAGCATCTACGGCATCCAACAAGTCAGCACGTACCATAGAGATCTCATCAATCACCAAGATATCCATAGTACGAATCACCTGACGCTTCTCCTTACTAAAAGCAAAACGTTTGCTCGTGCTTTCCCTAGGTTCTTCACCAGGTACATGCACACCAAAGGATAACTGAAAAAGTGAATGCAAAGTCACTCCTCCAGCATTAATAGCAGCAATTCCAGTAGGTGCTGCCACAACAACACGCTTTTGGCTATATTGACAAAGTTTTCTTAGAAAAGTTGTCTTACCTGTACCGGCGCGACCAGTCAAAAAAAGACTACAATTGGTCTCGTTAAGAATCTGCCAAGCAAGCAGTTGCTCTTGATTATTAGGATCAAAAATATCAGTGATTCTCATTTTAATTGTTTATGGATAAATCCAAGCACCTCATAGTATAGGTGAACTTTGATCACACAAAGATACAAAATAATCAGAGATTAGCATATAGAGTCTTTATTAAAGAACTGTGACCCTCACAAAACGGCATTGATTATAGCTATTTTTTTGCAACAAGTAAAGAAACAAATAATAACACGATTACAGCGACTATTAAGTAGCATTCCAGATCATACTTTGGCACAACACATTTTTATTTAGTTAGCAATTACCTACAAGCACAAAGCAAATATAAGAATATAAAAACCAATAAAAATCAAAAGAGACAAAATAAGAACATGTAATTCTAATTAGTTAAATAATACAGGAATGTTTTTGTTATTTGTTTTTTGTATATCGACATTTTAAATACACACTCTAAAATTATCACAAAAAAATCACATCATCAAAGGCTATTCTTCAGCCGATCTTTAATCATTGTGTTTCGATAATACATTATGAATAATACCAGAGAAAGCAAAGTTAGTGCCCCACCTATAGTATAGGAAAGCTCATGAGATAAGCCAAACACATCTGGAGAAATAAATAGATAAGTACTACAGACTGCTGTCATAAACAAAGCAGGTATCAATGTCAGTATCCATTGCTTATTAGACTTAAGTAAGTAAACAGTTACTGTCCACAAAGTAAACACAGCAAGCGTCTGATTACTCCAAGAAAAATAACGCCACACTTTACCAAAGCCACCAGGATCTTTCTGACTCCATAACAATAAAACAATAGCTGCAACAAATAATGGAATACTTATTAACAAGCGTTTAGACATACTTTTTTGTTCTAGATTCAAAAAATCAGCCACAATCAGACGTGCACTACGAAATGCTGTATCACCAGAAGTAATAGGAGCAGCCACAACCCCCAATATAGCTAAAGCACTTCCAAAAGTACCCAACCAATGAGAAGTCATAAACTGAACAATTACAGCCGCACTATCTTCTTGAAAACCTTTTTGCCCAAATAAATCTCCATAATGAAAAAAATACGTAGCAGCGGCGGCCCAAATTAATGCCACCATTCCTTCTACAATCATGGATCCATAAAAAATAGGACGTCCATATTTTTCGTTTTTGAGGCATCTTGCCATCAATGGACTCTGCGTAGCATGAAAACCCGAAATGGCTCCACATGCTATAGAAATAAACATCATTGGGAATATAGGAAGTACATCTTTTTTAGGATGAGTATTCTGCAATCCATCCCAAACTTCAGGCAAAGTAGGATGATACCATAGAAGCATGACTAATATGCCAACAGCCATAAAGATCAAAGCTATTGCAAATACTGGATAAATACGTCCTATGATTTTATCCACAGGTAGCAACGTTGCAATAATATAATAGATAAACACTAAAAATATCCAGAAAGTTACATCGAGATTTTCGGGTGTGAGTTTGGCCAATAAATCTGCCGGTCCTTTGACAAAAACAGCCCCTACCAAGACCAATAATAAAACAGAAAATCCTCGCATAACTTGTTTAGTCGGAAGACCTAAATATTGCCCTACAATTTCGGGTAAACTCATCCCTCCATGTCGCACAGAGAGCATGCCAGATAAATAATCATGTGTTGCTCCACCAAAAATACATCCAAAAACAATCCAAAGGTAACATGCAGCCCCATATTTCGCCCCCATAATCGCTCCAAATATCGGACCTAATCCTGCTATATTTAGAAATTGAATCATAAAAATTTTCCACGTCGGAAGAGGAATATAATCCACACCATCTTGATATTCAAAAGCAGGTGTTTTTTTGTGTGAATCAGGAGAAAACACCCGTTCTATAAATCGTCCATAAGTAAAATATCCAACGACTAGTAAAGCCATTGATATAAGAAATGAAATCATAATTATATAATGTATTAAGTTGATTTTTAGTATATGTCATGCCTTAAGCAAATACAATCATATAGATATTTGCCATATTTTGTATCAATCTATTAGTAAGGACACAAAAGTAACGTTATTTTTTTACTGCTCAATTTGTTTGGCACATAAAAGACACATTTGAGAAATAAAACTACACTTTTTTGCAATCTCTACTTTGCAAAACAAAAAGTTTCGACTATATTTGCGGGGAAAAGAGTAAAAATTAATCCGAATGGAATCATTCTATAGAACTCACTCCTACCTCGTAGAGCACACAAAAGCCCCAGTCCGTCGTCTTCTGATGGATGAAATTGATTGGTCACATCGACTGATTGGTATCAAAGGAACGCGAGGTGTTGGAAAAACGACCTTTCTACTACAATACGCAAAAGAATATTATGGGGATAGCCGTGGGTGTCTCTATATCAACATGAATAATTTTTACTTTGCGAGTCACACTTTATTGGAATTTGCTCAAGAATTTGTGAGCCGTGGAGGTCGTGTTTTATTAATAGACCAAGTTTTTAAATACCCACATTGGAGCGAAGTTATTTTGGAATGTTACAAAAAACTTCCTACCTTGCAAATTGTATTTACAGGTAGTTCTGTAATGCGATTAAAACAGGAAAATCATCAATTGGGTGGTATTGTTAAAAGCTACAATCTACGTGGTTTTTCATTCCGAGAATATTTAAACCTAAAAACAGGAAAAAATCTCCCACCATTGACTCTTTCTGACATATTAGAAAGACACGAAGAGATTGCTCGTGAATACTGTGTAATAACTAATCCACTCAATCATCTACAAGATTATATCCATCACGGATTTTATCCTTTTCACTTAGAAAAGCGAAATTTCTCTGAGAATCTACTCAAAGTGATGAATATGATGATAGAAGTGGATATATTGTTGATAAAGCAGATTGAACTAAAATACCTTCCCAAAATAAAACAACTATTTTATTTATTGGGAACAAGCCCATCAAATGCTACCAATATAAGCCAGTTGGCCAAAGAGATTCAAACTTCTCGTGCTACAGTCATGAACTATTTAAAATATTTGACAGATGCACGGCTTATTAATATGGTATATAAAGTTGGTGAAGAGTTTCCAAAGAAACCCACAAAAGTGCTTTTACATAATTCCAACATGAACTATGTATTATATCCACGCCGTAACGATGAACAAGAAATTATTGAAACTTTTTTCATGAATTCAATGATGAAAGATCACACAGTTAACCTTGGGGATAGACATAGCACTTTCATTGTCGATTCAAGGCTGCCATTTAAACTATCTACAGTTCCTGAAAAACGAAAGAAACGAGATAACATTACATATGTTGAAAGTAATCGTTTAGTTGGCAAGGACAATGTAATACCACTTTGGTTATTTGGATTTCTCTACTAATGAATTATTTATTTTGCTATTAATAGAATAACATAGATTATATTATAAATTTACTAATCCCATTCATTATGACTAAACAGAAGAAATTTATCACATGTGATGGTAATCAAGCTGCTGCACATATTAGCTATATGTTCAGTGAAGTAGCTGCGATTTACCCTATCACACCGTCTTCTACTATGGCTGAATATGTAGACGAGTGGGCGGCTCAAGGTCGCAAAAACATCTTTGGCGAAACTGTCCTTGTCGAAGAAATGCAAAGTGAAGGTGGTGCTGCAGGTGCAGTACACGGTTCACTTCAAGCAGGTGCTTTGACATCAACGTACACCGCTTCTCAGGGTCTTCTTTTGATGATCCCAAATATGTATAAAATTGCTGGTGAATTGCTTCCATGTGTATTCCATGTGTCAGCTCGTACCCTAGCTTCTCACGCTCTTTCTATTTTTGGAGACCACCAAGATGTAATGGCAGCACGTCAAACTGGTTTTGCAATGCTTGCTGAAGGTTCAGTACAAGAAGTTATGGACCTTGCTGGTGTGGCTCACTTAGCAACTCTTAAAAGTCGCGTGCCATTTATTAGTTTCTTCGATGGTTTCCGTACATCTCACGAAATTCAAAAAATTGAGATGTTAGAAAATGACGATCTTGCTCCACTTATTGATCAAGAAGCGCTTGCTGAATTCCGTCAACGTGCATTGACTCCAGAAGCTCCAGTATCTCGTGGTATGGCAGAAAACCCAGATCATTTCTTTCAAGCTCGCGAAGCTGTCAACCCATTCTATGATAAAGTTCCAGAGATCGTAGAAGAATATATGGAAAAAATTTCTGCTATTACAGGTCGTAAATATGGTCTTTTCGATTATTACGGTGCTGATGATGCAGATCGAGTAATTATTGCAATGGGTTCTGTAACAGAAGCTATTCGTCAATCAATAGATTATCTAAACAATAAAGGTGAAAAAGTTGGTCTTGTAGCGGTACACCTATATCGTCCGTTCTCTGCAAAACACTTCTTGGCTGCTGTTCCTAAAACAGCTAAGCGCATCGCTGTATTGGATCGTACAAAAGAGCCGGGTGCAACAGGTGAACCATTGTATCTAGACGTAAAGGATTGCTTCTATGGACAAGAAAATGCCCCTATCATCGTAGGTGGTCGCTATGGTTTGAGTTCTAAAGATACAACTCCAACCCACATGATGTCTGTATATGAAAATCTTGCATTACCAGAACCAAAGAATCACTTTACAGTAGGTATTGTAGATGATGTTACTTTCACTTCTCTTCCTATGAAGGAAGAAATTTCAGTAGGACAAGCAGGTCTATTTGAAGCAAAATTCTACGGTTTAGGTGCTGACGGTACAGTTGGAGCTAATAAGAACTCAATTAAAATTATTGGTGATAATACAAATAAATATTGTCAAGCATACTTCTCTTACGACTCTAAGAAATCTGGTGGTTTTACTTGCTCTCACCTACGTTTTGGTGACCACCCAATCCGTTCTACATACTACGTAAATACTCCAAATTTCGTAGCATGTCACGTACAAGCATACCTTCGTATGTACGATGTAACTCGTGGTCTTCAAAAAGGTGGATCATTCCTATTAAATACAATCTGGCAAGGAGAAGATCTAGCAGCTAACCTTCCTAATAAAGTGAAGCGTTATTTCGCGAAAAACGAAATCAAGGTATATTATATTAATGCCACAAACATTGCACAAGAGATAGGTTTAGGTAATCGTACCAACACCATCCTTCAATCTGCATTCTTCCGTATTACAGGAGTTATCCCAGAAGAACAAGCGGTAGAACAAATGAAGAAATTTATCGTAAAATCTTATGGTAAGAAGGGTGAAGATATCGTTAAGATGAACTATGCAGCCGTTGATCGTGGTGGCGAATATGCAACTCTTGATATAGATCCAGCATGGGCTAACCTTGCAGATGATGAAGCTGTAACCAACGAAGATCCTGCATTCATCAACGAAGTAGTTCGTCCTATCAACGCACAAGATGGTGATTTGTTGAAGGTGTCAGCTTTTACTGGTCGTGAAGATGGTACTTGGGACAATGGTACTGCAGCCTATGAAAAACGTGGGGTTGCCGCATTTGTTCCAGAATGGGATCCTGAAAATTGTATCCAATGTAATAAGTGTGCTTACGTATGTCCTCACGCTGCTATTCGTCCATTCGTACTTGATGAAGAAGAACAAAAGGATGCACCATATGACACATTGAAGGCTGTTGGTAAACAATTTGCAGGAATGACATTCCGCATTCAAGTAGATGTTCTTGACTGTCTAGGATGTAGCAACTGTGTGGATGTCTGTCCAGGTAAAAAGGGTAATAAAGCTATCCAAATGAAGCCTATCGAAACTCAATACGACCAAGTTCCTAACTGGACTTACAGTGTTGATAAGGTGACTTCTAAACAACACTTGGTAGATACAACACAAAACGTGAAGAATAGTCAGTTTGCTAAACCTCTATTCGAATTCTCTGGTGCATGTTCTGGTTGTGGTGAAACTCCATACGTCAAATTGGTATCTCAACTATTTGGTGATCGTCAAATTGTAGCTAACGCAACTGGTTGTAGTTCTATCTACTCTGGTTCTGTACCATCAACTCCATATACAACAAACGAAAAGGGTCAAGGTCCAGCTTGGGCAAACTCTCTATTCGAAGACTTCTGTGAATATGGTCTAGGTATGGAATTAGCAAACGCTAAGATGCGTGATCGTATCGAACGTTTGATGAAGTCAGCAATGGAAGCACCTCAAGCAACTGACGAAGCAAAGGAACTATTCACAGCTTGGATTGAAAACCGCAAAGATGCAGACAAAACTAAGGAACTTGCTCCACGCCTTCGCGAAGTATTCGCAGCAGGTAAAGAAGCAGGTTGTCCAGTAGCGACAGAACTAGAATCATTGTCTCAATACTTAGTGAAACGTTCTCACTGGATTATTGGTGGGGACGGTGCTGCATATGATATCGGTTTCGGAGGTCTTGACCACGTTATTGCTTCTGGCCGTAACGTAAACATTTTGGTACTTGATACTGAAGTATATTCAAATACTGGTGGTCAGTCATCTAAAGCGACTCCAGTTGGTGCAATCGCCAAATTTGCTGCTTCAGGTAAACGTATTCGTAAGAAAGACCTTGGTCTGATTGCTTCTACATATGGTTATGTGTACGTAGCTCAAGTAGCTATGGGTGCTGACCAAGCACAAACATTAAAAGCCATCCGTGAAGCAGAAGCTTATGATGGACCATCTGTAGTAATTGCTTATGCTCCATGTATCAACCATGGTATCCGTAAAGGTATGGGTAAAGCTCAAGCAGAAGAACAAGCAGCTGTTGAAGTTGGATACTGGCATCTATGGCGTTACAACCCAACACTTGAAGCAGAAGGAAAGAACCCATTCACATTGGATAGTAAAGAACCAAATTGGGATGGCTTTGTTGACTTCTTGAAAGGTGAAGTACGTTACTCATCAATGATGAAACAATATCCTACAGAAGCAGAAGAACTCTTCGCTGCTGCTAGAGAAAATGCTCAATGGCGTTACAATAATTACAAGCGTCTTGCTCGCCAACAATGGGGAGTTGAAGAAGAAGCATAATCGCTTAGCTTAGTAATATATAATATCTCGGTCCACTTTATATTTTATATAAGTGGGCCGAGCTTTGTATATGTCCCTCTCATGTACTACACCAGCAAACGTTTGCGTGCACTTAGCACACAATCCTACACAACAGAGCTTACTACCTGAGATAAAAGTTGTATTATTGCATGCATAAAACAATTCGAACCTTTTTAAAGCCTTAAAGTATGATTGCATCTTTCGAGATAGAATACCGCACTCATTGGGGAGAACAAGTCTGCTTACTTGGCTCTCTCATAGAATTAGGAGGACATCCAGGTGGTAAGCCTATCCCTATGGAAACGCTTGACGGTATCCACTGGCATCTTACCTTGCCAGTCAGTATGCCTACAAATGAAAAGTCTTTTACGTATCACTATTGCATTTGTCGTGGTGAAGAAATTATACGTAAAGAATGGACTGGACATGAACGACGTATATTGCTACAAGATGATGTGCAAAAAGCATATCGATTTATCAATAGCTGGAAAGAACTTCCTGCTCAACACCCATTTTATAGTTCAGCTTTTACAAAATCGCTTTTGGCATTTCCAAAGCGTCCCGTACAAGCCAAACAACTAGCTAAGAGTATACAACTACATGTCATGGTACCAAATATGGGGCCAGATAAACAGTTATGTATCTCAGGCAATCAAAAAATTCTTGGTAATTGGGACTTAACTAAAGCTCCTACTCTTACATACCTTGAGACACCAGAATGGATGATTGATATCGATGCCAAACAACTCACTTATCCATTAGAATATAAATTTTTTCTAAAAGATAAGGAAACTGGCAACTTAACCGCATGGGAAGCTCACGAGAATCATTATCTTCACGATCCTCAACTAGAAAATAATGAAACTGCAATCTACACATTAGATGAGTTGTATTTTGAACAACCTCAATGGAAAGGTGCTGGCACAGCTGTTCCAGTATTCTCTTTACGCAGTGAACAAAGTTTTGGCGTTGGTGACTTTGGTGATTTGAAACGTATGGTTGATTGGATAGTACAAACTAAACAACATATACTACAGATCTTACCTATCAATGATACAACAATGACTCACACATGGGTTGATTCGTATCCATATAATAGCATATCTATTTATGCATTACATCCTATGTATATTGATATCTCTCAATTGCCCAAGTTAAGAGATGCAAGTCAACATACACATTTTGAAGACATTCGTCAAACGCTCAATCAAAAAACAGCGGTAGATTATGAAGCAGTCAACCAAAACAAATGGACATACTTTCGCTTGATATTTGATCAAGAGGGGAAACGTACACTTGGTTCAAAACGCTTCCAAGAATGGTACACTGAAAACGAAGAATGGCTAAAACCTTACGCAGCTTTCAGTTATTTGCGTGATTGCTATAAAACGCCTAATTTTAATGAATGGCCAGCATATAATGTCTTTAAACAAGGAGAAATTGATGCATTAACTGATGTAAAAAGCGACACTTTCCAAGATATCGCTATATACTATTATGTACAATTCCATTTGCATATTCAATTGGTTGAAGTGGCAAAATACGCACGAGCTAATGGAGTCGTACTCAAAGGGGATATACCAATTGGCATCAGTCGTAATAGTGTAGAAGCTTGGAAAGAACCTCACTACTTCAACCTAAACGGGCAAGCAGGAGCTCCACCAGATGATTTCAGTGTTAAAGGGCAAAATTGGGGTTTTCCTACATATAATTGGAAAGTCATGGCAGAAGACAATTATGCATGGTGGCGTAAACGTTTTCAAAAAATGGCAACCTACTTTGATGCATATCGTATTGACCACATCTTGGGATTCTTCCGTATCTGGCAAATCCCGATGCACTCTGTTGAAGGATTATTAGGCCAATTTGTACCAGCTATTGCCATGACTCCTGAAGAAATTGAAGGATATGGTTTACACTTTGATTATAATTTCATGACTAAACCGTACATTCACGAATATTTCTTACACGAAGTATTTGGTGAATATATTAATTGGGTTAAAGAAGAGTTTATTCAACCAACGAATAGCTACGAAATATATGAGATGCGTGAAGAATATAAAACACAACGTGCTGTGGAAGCATACTTCTACGGCCGCACAGATGAAAAATCTATTCATGTACGTGATGGCTTATATTCATTAATTTCAGATGTCTTATTTGTTGCAGATATTGAAGATCCACATCGTTTCCATCCACGTATTGGTGTACAAAACGAATTCATATTCCGTGCACTAAATGGTAACGAACAAGCAGCATTCAATCGTTTGTATAACAATTACTATTATCACCGTCATAATGATTTCTGGTACAAACAAGCGATGAAGAAACTTCCTACCCTTACTGAATCGACCAAAATGCTCGTTTGTGGAGAAGATCTTGGTATGATTCCAGCATGTGTACCTGCCGTAATGGAAGAACTGCGTATTTTATCACTGGAAATTCAGCGCATGCCCAAAGACCCTAAACAGGAGTTTGGATATCTTCTAGGCTATCCTCAACGTTCGGTATGTACTATATCGACACATGATATGGCTCCCGTACGCATGTGGTGGAAAGAAGATAAAGAAACCACTCAACGTTACTATAACTTTGAATTAGGACATTGGGGCGATGCTCCAGAAGAAGCATCTGCAGAAATTTGCACACAAATTGTGCGTAATCATCTGTATAGTAATTCGATGTTATGCGTACTAGCTTTACAAGACTGGATGGCTATTGATCACCACTTCCGCTTGCCAGATGAAGATGCTGAACGTATCAATATTCCAGCCAATCCTCGTCATTACTGGAGATATCGTATGCACCTAACGATAGAGCAACTTTTGGAGGCTAGTAGCTTGAATAGCCAAATAGTTGAATTGATCGAACAAACAGGTCGATAGTAAAAAGAGAAATAAACTTCATAAAAAAGATAGATTTAAGTAAATGTAGAAAAGGGGTGTATAGGTAGCGACTTATGCGCCCCTTTTTGTATGCTCATTTTTTTGAAATAGCTGGTTTATTAGTATATTTGCATGAAGAGAGTAAAGAGAGGAACAATATATAGGCTATTTTCAGTATGACAAAAATCACGACAAAGAGGATACCATTTATAGATCTGACCAAAGGGGTATGCATCCTCTTGGTTATTCTTTTTCATGTAGGAGGCCCTATAAATCAATTAGATCCTCATCATATGGTTGCCAGCTTTCGTATGCCGCTTTACTTTTTCATATCAGGTGTTTTTTTC
>ERZ795048.915-NODE-915-length-28754-cov-51.078086_pt1 | contig 28754 bp, 16 predicted proteins | sample MGYA00375132_ERZ795048 | MGnify/ENA primary metagenome ERZ795048 (study PRJEB30177, sample SAMN05720225) | activated sludge metagenome | isolation source: Anaerobic digester | place: Hong Kong | collected 2014-12-17 ... | reverse complement strand
GGTGAGCCAGTGGCTTACTTCCTGCTCGACCCCGCCCCTGAGGGTAGGAATGTAGATGTTCATGTCGGAATCCACGTCCTCGTTGCCGTCTCCGCCGTAGCTGATGCTCTCAACGCCCACGAAGGCGCCGGCGACCAGGTTGGTCTTCTCGGCGATCTTCATGTTGTGACCGGCGCCGAAGTCGATCATGATGTCGGACATGGTGGCCTCAAACTCATCGTCGCCGTCTGCATACTGGGTGAAGCCGGCGCTGATGATCGGGAAGAGGTTGAAGAAGCCGTCCTGGTGACCGCGGACACTGGCGCCCAGGCCCAGAGTGGTCAGGTAGGGATTTTCACCTTCAATGTCCTCTTTTTGACTGTCGTACATCACGCCAATGGCAAGGTCGGTGTAGTTGCCGAAGAGTGCCACGTCGGTACCCCAGTCGAGGCCGATGGTCATGTCGGTCTGGTAAACCTCGTTAACGTTGTAGTCCTTGTTGTAGTCGATGGAGAGAATGGCACCCCAGCCGCCGGGGCTGTAGAGCACTTCGTGCATGTAGTCGTTGTGGTTCACGGTTACACCGAAGGTGGTCTCCCCGAAGTCCTTGACCATTCCGAACCAGCCGTCGGAAACGTCTTCTGCGGTGTCGCTGCCGCCGGTGACGAACTGGTAGTCGCCGATGGTTCCGGGATAGGCCCAGTTCTCGAGATAGTCGTTAACCAGAAGCCTGGCGTCGCCGCCGAGCACCGTGAGCCTGGGATCGCTGGCGAAAGCCGCCACAGCGAGGATCGCCAGAACGAGCATTGCCTTCCTCATTGTTCCTCCTTTTTCTGATTCACCCCTGCGCCGCACCCGCGGCGCACCAGAGTAAGTCGGATCCTTTTCTCTTAACATGGTAACCGGACGATTGCGATTCGATCGCCCCTAAGCGGCGAATGCCGCCCATTCTTCTATGAAACCCTCCCTCTTCTTAAGCACAAAGCCTTTTCGTTTCCAAATCAGCCTGCTCTTAACATTGTAATATAAGCGGTCAGATGGAAAACACAACTCCCTCGTTGCCTGAAGGGGTTTTCCGGGGTATCTTCCACCGGGTCGAGAAGGAATTTGAGGAGGGGCACTTGGGCGGATTCCGGGAATACTACCTCGAGTACATGGGAGTCGATCCAGTACAGCTGGAGCATGGAGAGAGGGTCTTCCCCTCCATCCAGAGGGTAAAGCCCGAGAGCGGGCTCTCACACTCCCGCCACCACCTCATAGTCTCCCTCCGGGAAGGAACCCTGATACATTCAGTTGCCCCGGCGCTGCTGCCCGCCTACAGGGAGGTGGCGCCGGCGAGCTTCGGGCCGGACATTCAGAAACATGTGGACGACGCCTTCGCCTCGGTCTATCCCGGAAGGTTCTACAACATCAGGAGAATGCTCAGGTTCTCGACGGAGCGTCTCTTTCCCCCGGACCCGGAAGTGTGCACCCTCACCGAGGACGACAGGGACCTTGTGATGAACAGGATGAGCCAGAGGGGTGAGAAGGTAAGGGAAAGGTTCTGGCACAGCGCCATGCTGCCCATGATAAGGGACGGGCGGATGCTCTCGGTGGTAAGGGAGGGAAGCGAACTCGCGAGGAGCAATGTCACATTGCTGCCATGCGGCTCGGCGAACATCGACGTTTGGACAAGGCCCGACATGAGGAGGCGTGGCCTGGGCGCTGCGGTGGTAAGGCAGGCTGTGAACTGGTGCCTTCTCAACGGGCAGGTTCCCATATACCTCGTTCACCGGGAGAACACCCCGTCGGTGAACCTGGCCCTCAGCCTGGGAATGGAAATGAAGGCGGATGAAGTGCAGACGGTGGTTGTAAGATACTGAGACATGAGAAGAACTATCACCACCGCTCTTGGCGTCTGGAGAAGGAAGGGCCCCCTCTGGCCTCTGAGGGCGGCGGTCTGCGCCGCCGGCGGCATGATGAGTGGATCGGCAAGGGGTCTTATGGTGGAACCCTCCCGGGGATGCACCGGACACTGCTCAGGCTGCCCGGTACAGGAGGACCCTCTGAGGCTCACTCCGCAGCGGTTCGAAGCCTTCCTCATGTCCAGGGGAGCAAGACCGGTAACGATCCACTTCGCCGGGAAGCACTCCGACCCGCTGGATTCCCCTTTTCTCCCGGAACTGGTATCCATCGCATCCAGACGATCAGCCATGGTCTCTGTGAGTACCATTGGCCTGGGGCTTCGTCCCGGATGGGAACACCTGCCCGTTGACCGGTGGATAGTTTCCGTTCCCGCCGCCGGGGAGGATTCATGGAAGGCCCTCAGGGGAACCTGCCGCCTGGAGGAGCTGAAGGAGAACCTCCGAAGGCTCACCGGAACGGGCGAGGTCATGGTGGAGCTGATCCTCACCCTGTGGAAACCCTCGGCGGGCGACGGAGAAGCCTTCCGTCGCCTGGCCCGGGAATGCGGCGTGAAGTCCATCAGAACGGTGTTCGGCAGGTACGATCCGGAGGGATATCATCTGGGCAGGGCGGAGAACCTTGCCCTTGACCATCCCGGCTCCCCTTATGTGCTGGAGAACGGCGGGGTTCGACTGAAGGGAGCGCCCGGGAGATGCCCCGTGGCAGGCGCGGTTTTCCTGGATGCCTCCGGGGTAATGAATCCCTGCCCTTTCACAGGGGATCCAGGTGCATCCGAAGCGGAAATGGAGCGGAAAAAAGCGCTCAGGTCCTACGAGTCCTGCGCATACTGCCCCTGACCGGCTTCAGGCCAGTTTATCACCATGCCCTCCCCGGTCTCGATCATGCTGAGTTCCATTCCAGGCCTCAGCAGCACCGCCCTGGTAATGGGAACGATCCCGCGGAAGACCCTGTCGACCCTTGTTCCGTCGCCGTCCTCGACACTGAGGACCATGCTCACCTCGGGTGAATTATTCTCATAAGTGCCTGTCTCCTCACAGCTGAGAAGCACCGCCCTCTTAACGGTGCCGGTATCCCTCACCCGCCTGGCAAACTCACTTTCCCTTCTGAACTTCCTTTTTAAGAAGAATATGGATATCCAGGGGCTGATGATGAAGAATGCCCCGAGGAGCTTGAACTCAAGGGACCTTGCGGCAATGTCCGTCCCCGGTGCCCCCTTCATGGCGAACCCCAGAGCCAGTATCACCGCCCCGGTCAGGCCGAAGAAAACGGTAATGAAGACGGTCAGCCATCTCACGCCCTGCTCCCGTCGATGACCCTTCTCACCATTTCGATAAGCTCTCCGGGAAGGAAGGGCTTCTGAATGAAGGATGCGCCGCTCTCCAGCAGCTCCAGACGCTCGATGGTCTCGTCGGTGTAGCCGGACATGAAGCACACCGGGGTTTCGGGGAAGAGCTTCCTGAGCCCCTGGGCGAGTTCCCTGCCGGACATCTCCGGCATCATAACGTCGGTTAGGAGCAGGTCAGGCGGCTTTTCCATCGACCGCAATATCCCAAGCGCCGCCCTGCCGTTCTCCGCCTCCATTACAGTAAAGCCTCCCAGCTCCAGGGAAGACCTGATGAGCTCGCGTACCGACTCCTCGTCCTCAACCAGAAGTATCACCTCGCCTGCGGACTTCCTCCCGGCTGCGTCGGAACTCTCTTCCCTTCTGCTCTCAGGCGCGTCCACCCTGGGAAGGATAACGGTGAATACCGAACCGCTGCCCGGGGAGCTTTCAACACTGATGTCACCCTTGCTCTGCTTCAGTATTCCGAAAACGGTGGGAAGACCCATCCCTGTACCCTCGCCGGTACCCTTGGTGGTGAAGAAGGGCTCGAAAACATGGGGAACGTTCTCAGGCGGAATGCCGCAGCCGTTGTCGGAAACCCGTATGAGAGCATAGCTCCCGTAGGAGTCGAGGCCCTTGTCCGAGGCCTCGTCGAGCCCGATCTCCACCGGCTGCGTCTCAATGGAAAGCCTTCCCCCCCTGGGCATGGCATCCCTGGCGTTAACCGCAAGATTGATGATGATCTGATCGAACTGACCCGGATCCGCCATCACCACCAGCTTCTCGGGGCAGAGCCTTGTCTCAAGGAGGATGTGCTCGCCGATGAGACGCCTGAGCATGCTCTCGGTGTCCCTTATCCTGGTGTTGATGTCTATGGCCTCAGGCTGCAGCACCTGCTTCCTGCTGAAGGCGAGAAGCTGCCTTGTGAGCGAGGCGGCCCTGTGGCCGGCCTTCCTTATCTCCTCCAGCTCCCCCCGCCTCCTGTCGTCATCCGGGATGTCGGCCAGGAGCATGTAGGCATAGCCGTTGATGATGGTAAGGAGGTTGTTGAAGTCGTGGGCTATTCCCCCGGCCAGCTGACCTATCGCCTCCATCTTCTGGGACTGGCGAACCTGCTCCTCCAGGAGCATCCTTCTGGAAATGTCCCTTATGGAGCCGGTGTAGCCCAGAAGCTCCCCGCCGCCGGTCTTCCTTGCGAAAAGGCTTATCTCCCCGGTGAAGACGGTACCGTCGGCCCTCATGAGGCTGGCGGTGATGAAGGGTTCTCCCTTTTCCGCGGCGATGGCCTTCAGGAAATCGCCCACCTTCTGGAACTCTTCATTGTCGGGGTAGAAACGCCTTATGCTTCCACTCAGAGCGAACTCCCTGGTGCACCTGAACATCTCCAGGAAGGACCTGTTGCACTGAATGAGATGACGCCTGTTGTCGGTGATTATCATGCCGTCGCGCATGTTCTCGAAGAGCGAGCGGTACTTCTCCTCGCTCTCACGGAGGGCGCTCTGGGCTTCCGCCCTGGTTGTAACGTCCCTGACCATGCCCGTGACCTTGACGGGCTTCCCATGGGAGTCCCGGATAAGCTCCGCCACGGAATGAATGGTTCGGCTCCCCTGTGAGTCCAGAGGACGAACCTCGAACTCCAGGTCGTAGGGAGAGCCTTTTTCGATAAGGTCCAGCAGTGCCTGGTGCACCCGTTCCCTCTCAGGGATCCTGGACTCCACCTCTTCGGTGGTAAAAGCCGTCTTGTCCGAATCGAAACCGTACATCCTCCGGGCGCCTTCCGAGCCCCAGAACTTGCCGGTTTCGAGATCGTACTCCCAGCTGCCCACCTTCCCGATTATCTCCGCCTGCTTGTACCTTGCCTGATTCCTGGCCAGGTTCTCCCTTGCTGAATACTTCTCGGAGATGTCCTGAACGAAGGCCATGAACCTGTTCCCAGGAAGGCTGGCCGCCCGTACGTTCCAGACACCCCTGGTTCCGTCCTTCCTCTGGAAGGGAACCTCCCCCAGGGAAACACCCTCACTCACTACCTTTTGAAAATGCTTCAGGGCCTCGTCCCTGTGCTCAGGAGGGATCATGTCGGAAATGGACATGGTCAGGATCTCATGCTTCGTGTAGCCCGTTATCCTCTCCGCTTCCGGATTGGCGTCGATGTACCGGCCGCCGGGGTCTGCGATGAAGAAGCCCAGTGGAGCGTTGCGGGTGTAGCTTCTCAGTGTTTCCTCGGTCTTGACCCTTTCGGTCACGTCGTCGTACACCGCAACGATCATGTCGCTGTGCAGCCTGAACACGCGGTTCTCGTACCAGTTGTCGTACTTTCCGTCGGTGTATTCGCTGGCGGGGTAAAAACCCGGTTCGCCTGTTTCCCAGACACGCCTGAACACCTCGATAAGGCCATAATCATCGATGGTGGACCTCAGGTCCTTCAGGCTTTTTCCCGCCACCTGATCAAGGGTCATCCCCTCGTGCTTCAGGGCGTATTCATTGAAATACCGGATGATGTAGTCGGCGCCGGAGGTGCCGGGGGGTTTGACGCTGTAGACGCAGACGCCGCTGGATATGGCGTTCAGCAGATCTTCGAACCCGGGCAGTGGGAAACCGGTTCCGCCCATATGCACCCCCTGGGATGGAGACCTGTTTAGTATACCCCGCGACTATGGAATAGCAAAGGTCAGAGGGCGAATCTCTCCATCCGAATGTTCCCGGGGTCCACACCGGCCTCCAGAAGGATGGCCGCCACGGCGTTCATCATGGGGGGCGGGCCGCAGATGTAGCAGGCACAGCCCTGGAGTCCTTCGACATACCTGTTCAGGATATCCGCGCTGAGGCGCCCCCTCTCCCCGGTCCAGCCATCGTCGGGGCTGCTGAGGATGTGTACCGTCCCCTTCAGGGGGGAAGCGGGGTCGGCGGCCATGGTGTCAAGCTCTTCCCTGTAAGCTATGTCCCCCTGGGTCCGGTTGGCATAGAAGAGCCAGGCCTCTTCACCGGCGGGCCTGGCCGTCATATGCCTCAGCATGCTGAGGATGGGCGTGATGCCTATGCCCCCGGCGATGAAGACGATCTTCCTGTCATCCGGGTGGAGCACATATGAGAACCTGCCGTATGGCCCTGCCACCGCGGCCCTGTCTCCGGGCTTCGTATCGCCGATGGAGGCGGTGAAGTCCCCGGACTCCTTCACCGTAACGGTAATGCTTCCTTCCCTCATCGGGCTGGATGATATGGTGAAGGGATGCTCCTCCACCGGAAGCCCCCTTCCCCTGAGAGGAGTAAGGAAGAGGAACTGCCCGGGAAGGTAACTGAAGGGCTTCTTCCCCATCACTATCTCCCAGGAGCTGGCGGTAATCCTGTTCACCTCTGTGATCTCCAGGGAGTTCCTCCTGGCTGAGAGCCTCTGGTATACTGTGAGGTGAAGGTACGAGAAGAGGCTGAGCCCCCCCAGGCCGAACCAGAAGGCCCTGAGGGAAGGGTGCATGTACTGAACCGCGGTGAACCAGCTGTGAAGGAAGGCCCCTGTGATTATCACCGGTGCCCCGGCGTTGTGCATCCTGAGCCAGAGCTGGAAGGGGATCTTCAGCCCCGCCCTGAAAAGGGCAGCTCCGCCGTACAGAAGGATGAAGACCATGGTGAGTTTCCCGGCGTTGATCTGCCAGGGTGTGTCCAGTCTGGTAAGAAGACCGAAGCTGCCGTTCCCCAGGGAGAGGAAAACCGGGTGGAGAACCGCGAAAACCCCGGCGGTGAGCCCCGCGACCCTGTGGAAGCGGAGGTTGCCGTCAAGCCCGAAGGGCCTCTCCACCCAGCGGAACCTGGCGGAGAGCACCGGTTGCAGGAGCAGCATGGCGAAGCCTGTTACGGCAAAGAACCTGGCAGCAATGTGATAAGGCCCTATATGAGCCATCTCCCCGGTTATAACTAGAAGCGCCGCAGGCAGAAGCGCCGCCGCCAAGTAGACCGTCTTCAGTACCCTGCGAATCCCCTGATCGCACATGCTGACCTCCATTGTCTCAAGATAAGTGGAAAATAGCCCTCTGAGATACCGGAAGCCAGACCGAGGGTTTCCTGATTTCTCTCGATCCACCGGTTGAGCAGGAAGGAGGGGCGCAGTGTAATGCACCCCTCCCATGGTCAGTTCAGCTATAGGTGGGACCTGAGGACCCTGGAGGTCTCCCGGTCCGCCCCGGATGTGCCGAAGATCCAGGTGGCATGGAGACGGGTCTCACTGTCATGAACCGCATAGTGGGCCATGTCACAGCCGCTTTCGCCGTAGTCCTCCACCATGAGCATCCCCCCGTGGTTCCTGTGGACCTCCAGGAAGGAACCGCCCCTGGCGATCCTGGCCCAGGCCCCTGCGGGTGTCCAGGCGCCGGCATGGTCCCTCCCCTGCCGCAGGCCGGGGAACGACTCGCAGGTCACCGTTCCTGTCTCCATGGCGGAAAAACCCCTCACGTCCAGTTCGCCGGGGAGGTAGGTACCACCCGGGGCCACACAGTGAAGCTCCGTGGTGATCACAGGCAGTTCCGGCATCAGCCACACGGTCCAGGTGAGATCGACCGTTCCCATTTCCCGGTGGTCGATGTTCCACAGCATCCTCCAGCCGGACTCCCTGAGCCCTCTTCGTACCCTCAGGCACTCCTCCAGGCGGGGCTGATGGTCCTCCAGCGGGAATGGCGTGTTGTGGCTTCCGCCCAGGTACCTGGGATGAATCCCGCCGAACCAGGGTTTCTCCCAGACGAACTCCGAGGGCTCCGGGCGGGAGGCCTTCAGGAACTCCGTACCGTCGACCTGCACGGAGAACACCTGGCCGCAGGCCGCCGGGTCCATAAGGGCCCTCAGCCTGCCGTTCTCCAGGAGCAGTACACCTTCAGGCTCCCGGGAGCGCACCGGCTCAGCGGAGCCGTCCACAAGAACGACATGCTTCATGGTGGACCTGCCTGCCATGACCAGTTCCATCTCCGAAGGCCCGGCTCCCTCCACGGGCCCGGCTATACCTTCGCCGCAGGCCACTCTTCCCCGGGCGATGGAGGTGCCATTGCACCTTATCTCAGCATCCCTTTTCCCCCTGAAGGGGTTCTTCAGGGTTACCTCTTCCCCGGCAGCCATCACCGGAAGCAGATCGTCCACCGGGAACCCGGCGGCTTCACCGCTGCGGTCCACACGCCATCCAAGGGCGGCGGCTGTCTCCAGCAGTTCCCTGTGACCGCCGGTGACGGCAAGCACCAGAAGCTCCGGCGAGGCTATGGTCTCCCCGGGAGCAACCATGGCGTCTGCGGTTCCCGGCAGATCGTACTCCAGTTCGGTCCACCCCGGGAAGTGGCACATCACGGACATCCCTCCCCCGGAAACACCCAGCCAGGGAGCAGCCAGGCCGGAGACCTTCTTCGGGAGGTCCTCGTCCCAGTCGGGAACCTGGTTATAGACCCTCTTTGCCACAACAAGCCCGGTCTCCAGTGGGATGAGGTCGATCTTCGGCTCCAGGGCCTCGCCGTATCCGTTCCTGGCCCGGAACCACACCTGCTGGTCGTTGCCGGAACCGTTCTCAACGGATCCCCGGAGGGAGAGCACGCCATTGCCCGCCAGGGACGCACGGAACCTGTAGACCAGCCCGGGTCTGGACGGCCAGTGGGACTCACCGGTTATCTCCCCGGCGCCGAAGTCGAGCCGGTAGCGCTGCAGGGGCAGATCGGAGTTCCAGGAAGGTGGTCCCGGGCACACCATGAATCGGCCGGCCTCCACCGGCTCTCCTCCGTGCCCCCTTCTGTAGAGCCTGCTGTACCCCCCCATACGGTTCACGGCCAGGACGGTTCCTCCGGCCACAAGTATGCCCTTTGCCCTTGTGTCCACCGTCACCGGCTCCCCGGTGGGTATGCCTGCCACCAGGGCCACGGTTTCAGGGTAACCGGAGGCTCCCACACGGACCGACATCGTGTGCACCCCCTGGGGCAGTTCAGGCACAGGGAGGGTGACGGACTGGTAGAAGCAGTTCCGCAGGGGAACGGTGGTGGTGAGTTCTTCCCCATCGTTGACCGACCAGGCTATCTCCACGGTTCCCGTTTCCCCTGAACGCTTCAGCCCCAGGGTGACCGACCTGGCGCCCACCGGCAGGAAGCGGAACTCGGAGCGGTACAGGCAGACCTCCTCCACCGGGTCCATTCCTATTCCCAGCTTCACCGGGCCGCAGTCCACCGTGACCCTGTCACCGGGTTCGCCGGAACTCCTGGGGATCCGAACCGCAGAGGGGGTCACCGTTATGCCACTCTCCCCGGAGAGCTTCCAGGAGAGGCTCTCCGCGGCGTTCACCATTTCACCGGAAACAGCAGGAACGGTTCCCTTCAGCGTTATCTCCACGGGCTTCCCGGCAAGGTACCTCTCACCGGGGGATGCCCCCAGCGATGCCGAAAATCCCGGGAACTCCACCCCGGAAAGGCATCTTCCCCTGCGGTCGAACTCCGCGGTGAACTCCCCGTGATCATTCACGAACCTGCAGGTGAACACCTGGCGCCCCGATGGGGTCCTGTCATCGTCGGGCTCCACATTAAGTTCCCTCTGCATTACCGAATACCAGTGGTCATCGCCCAGGAACTCCCTGAAACCCTCCATCCCGAGAAGACCCGGGATGTAGTTCTGCATGTACACCCTGGTGTCCGGCACCCAGAAGAAGCCTGTCTTCTTGTAGAGGGGAACCGCCTTCATGTTGGCGGGCCATGTGTGGAGGTCGATACGGTTCATGCCTGCCCTGGAGGAGCGCTCTATGGCATCGATGAGGAGCATCCGGCCTATCCCGGCGCCGTGCCTGTCGGGTACCACGTTGATCAGGGAGACGTAGGAAGCCTCCGGTTCGCCTCCGTAGGGGGATGTACGGCAGTATCCCACTATCCTTTCACCCTCCAGGGCTATCACGGAGAATATCGCCCCGGAGGACTTCTCCTCCTGCTCCACGCTGGAGGCGGTCACCTCTGATGCTCCGAAGAAACCAGGCGGCCATCCGCTTCTGCTCTCCTTCCACATGCCCACCAGAGCCGTAACGTCCTCCATGGTGAAAGTTCTGTAAACAATACCTTCCATATCACATCCTTTCTTCCCTCTGAAAGGGAATTACATAGAAAAATTTCATGCTAATACCAGGAAACCGGCAGAGGCATCCACCCTGCGTGGATACACCGCTTCTCCGGCGATGCGGGGTCTCAGCGCTCCCTGTTTACAAGGGGTTTCAGTATGAGAACTGGTTCGGCGTACTGAAGGAGTGGGAAGCTAGCTGGCCCGGCACCCCTGCCGGAATCCCTTCGCGTTGATCATTAAGCCTCCCTTCTTCCGTGCCGGCGGAGGACCGGCGGTGAACGGCTGTGGATCAGCCTGTTGGAATATATTCACTCGCTTAATAAAAGGTCAATCTTTCAGGGCTGCCCGGAGGATCTCTATCTTGCTTCCGGTCTCCCAGTGGGGGTTGTCCTGCTGCAGAACGATTCCCGCCTCCAGCGCCTGTTCAGCGGATTCCCTGGTGCCCAGCGCCCTGAACAGCTCATAAAGAACATCGAACCTCTCCAGAATGGAGTCCGCCCGGGGAAGAACGCTTTTCAGGACCTGGATGGCCTCTTCCTTCCTCCCGGCTCTCCAGAGCACGGCTCCCCTGATATGCCCGATGGCCACTGCGTAGTCAGAGGCGGGTTCGGCTTCGTTGATCTCGTCCAGTATGTCCCGGGCCGCATCGATCCTCCCCGCCTCTGCCAGTGTGCAGCCAAGCTCCAGAAGGAAGTCGATCAGATACAGGCCCATCTTCTCGGAGCGGCAGATACCCACCGCCTCCCGATAATGACTCACTGCCTCCTCTAAATCGCCTTTTCTGGAATGCGCCCCGGCCAGGTTCGCGTGGGCGATGGCCACCGAATCGTTGCCGCCGTACTTCTCTGCTCTTTTCAGAGCTTCTTCGTACATCCTGAAAGCCTCTTCGGAGGGAGCCTCCCTCTCAAGTATCGAAGCCAGGTTCCCCAGGGCCTGCATCTCCACCAGCCTGCTGCCGGTCCTCCTGGCGAGTTCCAGGTGCTCCCTGGTCATTCTGAGGGCGTCATCCATCCTTCTGGGCATGTATTTGTACGTAAGGGCGAGATTTCCCACGCACAGGGTTTCCATGAGGAGGTTGCCGGTCTCCCTGGCGTAGTCAAGCACCGTTCTGAAGCCTTCCTCAGCTCCCTCAAGGTCATCCCCGAGCCTGAGGGTGCTTCCCGCGGCGTTGCCCAGGGCCTTGTGGGCGGTTAGCCTCTCTTCTTCCGTGCCGTTCCTGAACTCCCTGTAGAGGGAATACATGTGATCCCTTGCCTCCGCTGTCCGGCCCTGGAGCATCAGAAGCCTTCCGCGGAGGTGCATTATCCTGTGGCGCAGCGCCGGGTTCAGCTTCTCGGTTTCCTCCAGAAGCTCCTGTATTGTCTCCGGCTGACCCCTGTGAACCGCAAGGTCGACCCTCATCATCAGGATCTCGGCCTCCCCGGCCTTGTCAAGGCTGGACTCTCCGGCGCAGAGGTCGATCTCGGACTGCGCCTGGTCCATCTCCCCGGAGGAAACGGACAGCTCAAAGAGGATCTTCCTGGCGGCGAGGCGCATCCGGGGATCGCCGGAAAGCTCCAGGACCTTGTCCATCTGCACCCTGCAGGAGCCGTTCATCCTCCGGGAGAGTGAATACCTGCCTGCATCCATGTAGAAGGATGACGCACTCTCTCCGTTCCCGGCCATCTCGTGCTGCCTGGCGATCACGGCGGACTTTTCCGGCAAGCCTTCCCAGAGACCCTCCATGACCAGAGCCGCCGAGTTGTGAAGAGCCGTTCTCTCGCTGTGGGGCTGAAGCCTGTAAGCAGCCTCCCGGAGAAGGTTGTGGGTGAATGAGCAGACACCTGCGGAAGGTGTGTGCCAGATGCCCTTCCTGATACCGCTTTCCACTGATGCCCTAAGCTCATCCTCTCCGCAGAGCCTTTCCAGTATCCCCACAGTGAACTCCCTTCCCAGGATGGAAGCCGCGAGAACGGTCCTCTTCAATCCGGGATCCAGCCTGTCCAGCCTGGCCACCAGAAGCGAATGGAGACTCCCGGGAAAGGAATCCTCATCCGGCGGGGCCGCGGGCGACTCCAGCATTCCCGCGTACTGCTCCATGAAGAACGGGTTGCCCTCGGTCCTCCTGTAGAACCAGTTCACCAGTTCCCTGGAGGGGGCTTCACCGAGGCTCCATTTCAGATACTCTTCCACACCGCTCCTGGAGATGGGTCCCAGAGTTATCTCCGCCTCAGGGTTCCACTCGTCGCCTCCGCCGGACTCCGAGGTGAGAAGGAGGAGGGACGGCCCGTCCTCCCCCAGTTCCTGAAGCACCTCCCGGAGCAGCCTCCGGGAATCAGGATCGATCCACTGGAGGTCGTCCACCGCCATCACCCTGCCGCCCAGGATCATCATTGCCCTGACCAGCGCGGCCAGGACCGATACGGTGTTGGCGAACCTGGCACCTGGCTCCAGACCTCCGTAAAGGGAACCCTCCCAGTTGAGACCGACCATGGCCGCCAGCACCGATTCCGCCCTCAGCAGCTCGTCGGCAACTTCGTCTGAATCCGGGCTCAGGGAATCCTCCACCCTGTCTATGAGGTCGTAAAGTTTCTCCCTGAAAGAGGGAAGATCGCCTTCTCCGGTCCATTCCCCAAGCCATGAGCTGAAGATATCCGTACCTGACTCGTTCAGACTGCGGCACCTCATGGTCATGAAGAAGCCCCCGGATCTCCCGGACGCTTCCTGAAGCACGCGGGTCTTGCCTATTCCGGTTTCGCCTGTTACGAGCACCGTGGAACAGGGGACCGCTAGCATTACCCCGATCTCATCCAGAACATCCCCCCTCTCCAGCAGGGGAGGTCTGGAAACGGAAGCTCCGCGCCTCTTTCTCCATGGGGAGAGAACGGTGTAGGGAACGGTTCCGGGAAAACCCTTGAGCCGGGCTTCCTTCCCGCCCCTTTCCTCCATCTCCGAGGAACCCCCGAAGTGGGGATCGCAGGCTACGCTGTTCCAGGCCGCCGTGTCATGGAGCCTTGCCGCAAGGTTCACCGATGGTCCCAGAACTGTATAGGCGTCCAGAAGCGGGGTCCTCACCATTCCGGAAAACACAATCCCCGAGGAGGCCCCGGCCCTTACCCTGCCCTGGGCGCTTGCGAACACCCTCCTGAGAAAGGTGTCGGTCCTCCGGGGGTCGTCCTCCCGTGAGACCGGCGCTCCGAACACCGCCAGCAGCCTGTAGCCCTCGTCTCCCGCCTCCAGCCCGGAGACGAACCCCCCGGTCTCCTCGGCCGCGTCCAGCACCAGCTGCTGGAAGGTTCTGGGGCAGCCCCTGCGGCGACGGTTCTCCAGGGAGATGAAAACGCTTCTCACATGCCTGAACTCGCTTGTGATCTCCCCGGGGAAAAGGTCGGGGGAAAGGAAATGCGGCGATTTTACCGGCTCCATCCTCACCGTGGAAACGTCCTGAGCCCGGCGGAGCTGATCCCCCGTCCGGTCTCCCTTCATCCCCAGGGCTGAACCCTGGAAACCGGAGAACACCCAGCCATCCATGGAAAGGCAGTCCCACTCCACGATCCCCCGGGATGCATGGGCCCTCATGGGGAGTACCTCCGGGTGCTCCAGGTGGGCTTTCTCTATCTCAAGGGCAACGGCCTTCGCCGCTCCGGGATCGTTCCTGAAAACCATGGTAACCGCGTCGCCGGCGAAGGATACCGGCACTCCTCCCCTTTTCGAGGCTATCTCAACGGCCCTTGAGAGGGTCCTGCTCACGGTAACGGACAGGGCTTCAGCCCCCCGGGAACCCCCGGAGGCCATGTCCATGAACCGGGCGGTGAACCCTATTATGTCCGCCTTCAGCGCCGCAGCCGGAAATGAACCTGAGAACTCACCCCGGGCAAGGGCTTCCTGAATGAATACCGGGGCCTGTATCAAACGGCATCCTTCCTGGTTGGTGCACAGACGGAACTGAAGCTATGAAACACCCCGGGGAAAAGCAATCCGGACTACCCCCCGGGAAGGATGGAGGGTCTGCGGCGGCATGGGGTAACCCTCAGGGATTCGATCCTTTCCCGCTTCCTCTCCACCGTTTCCCTGAGTGCCGGGATCTCCCGTTCCACCAGTGAAATGGTATCCCGCTGGAACTTCTCCAGCAGTTCCGAGCTCTCTTTGCCCGGTTCCCTCAGGATCCGTTGGATGTTCTCTGCGGAAAACCCCTGGGGAAGAAGAGGCATTTTCCCCAGGTGATACCCCAGCCATCTCAGTTCACCGGCGTGGAACCAGACCCTGTTCACCGCGGCCAGCAAGTTCACCAGGTTCGTTATGGTCTGAAGAGCCCCCTGATGCCAGGCTATGAGGTCGCCCCGCTCCAGGCACTGCTTCTCCAGATAATCCTTCACGAAGAAACCCATGCTTCTCCTGGCCACATGCTCCGCCAGAACATCCGGGTATCTGGAGATACGGCTGCTTATCCTGAGATATTCCTCTTCACCGTGGAAGACGATGGAGGAAAGGAAGCCGCCCACGCTCCCGATCGCATCAGGTTCGGGTTCCGGGGTGGAGAACAGAGGCTCCACCCATTCTTCCCAGCCTTCCAGGCACACATGGCCGAAATCCGCCTTCAGCCCCTGGAGATGGTAGCTCTCCAGTACGGTGCCGGAATCGTGGAACGAAACTGCGGTCCTTTCCAGTGGAAGGGGAGGCTTTCGCAGCCACTCGGTGTCCATCGTCTTCCAGTAGACGATGATGTCCAGGTCGGACCAGATGTCTGCGATCCCCCTGGCGGCGGAACCGCCGAGGCAGACCATGGCAACCCCGGGATGAGGGGAGTAATACCCGGAGAGTTCCCGGGCCAGTTCCACCCTCCACAGGCTGGCTTCATTCCGCTGGGTATGCATATGCCGTCCTTGTCATCGGCAGGGCGTTGCTTGCCTACTATGATTCGGCGGACCCGGAAGGGCAAACCCGGTATCCTCAGGAGTTCTCCGCCTCCGCTTCCGCAGGGAGGAAGGATATCCCGGAAAGCCTCTCCATGTCCCTGGCCATCTTCACCGAATCCTCCATCATGTGGGCGGGGATCATCCTGGCCATCTTCTTTCCCCGGAGCTTCACATGGATGGGACCCTTGAGCCCCGTAGACCTCTTCTTCACCGCGGATGCCGCGGCAAGGCCCACCAGCCCTCCGCCGAACTCGGCGCCGCTGATGCTGGAGAGGGTTATGGACTCCACCTCATCCCAGCTGAAGGCAACGGTGTTCAGATACCTGAAGGCGAAACCCTCCTCGTTGATCCCTATTCCGGCCTTCCTGGCCCTGATGATGATCCATACCCCCAGTGGTATCGTTATCACCAGCAGACAGGTGAGAACCCCGGCGAAGACCTGGTAGTTCCTCCACCCCTTTTTCATGGGGTAGAACTGACCCACGCTCTTCGCCAGGTCGATAAGGGCCTTCCCATCGATTCCGGCCATTTTGCCCCCTTTCTTTATTGACCCAGGAACTCGTTCAGGAACATTCTGAGACCTTCCCTGCTGAACATGTGCTCGCCCTGGAAGGTGAAAACATCCACATCGTAACCCATGGAGGAGAGGATGGAGTCACCCTCCACGGCAGCGGCGTAGTCCACCACTCGATCCTGTTCGCCGTGGACGATCCTCACAGGAAGGTCCCGGGCCGCCTGAAGCTCGGACTCGGTGAGAACGTCCATGTCCAGCCATCCGCTGAACGGGGCCAGGGCGGTGAACCTGTCCGGAGCCGCCAGCCCCGTCAGGTATGTCATCCCGCCGCCCTGGGAGTATCCGAAGAGGTACACGTGGGAAACGGCGTACCTTTCCTCCAGTTCGTCAAGAAGTGCCAGAATGTAGTCCCTGGACGAGACCGATGAGGCGTACCTCTCCTCCGGGGTCTCCCCGGTGAACCATGAATACCCGATCCTGTCCCCCAGGAAGAAAGGCACAGGCCCCCTGGGGCAGGCGTAGATGCACCCGTAGTCCTCCATCTCCTCCCAGAGGCCGATGAAAAGTTCGGAAGAACCGCCGTAGCCGTGAATGCCGATCACCAGCGGAACCGGGGTAGATCCGTCGTAATCCGAAGGTACCCTCACCCTGCATGTGAAGGGGGCCCCGGCATAGAATACGATCTCCTCACCCATTTCCTCCAGTCGCCGCTGCGCCGCCTCCGAAAGGCTGTCCACCAGGGATGAGAAAACCTCCTCCTCCCGCACCAGGTCGAAGTCGGGATCACCCATGGCCCAGCCGATGTCCTCGAATCCGGCGTTCCAGGCCCGCAGGAGGTAAGTCGAAGCAAGGTCCGCCCTCCCAAGCAGTCCGTAGCAGCAGGCCAGGTTGTAGATGGCGCCGCTGTTCCCCGGCACCGCCCGGAGACCCTGCAGGTACAGTTCGGCGGCGGTCTCGTAATCCGCGGCCCTGTAGACCGAGTCAGCCATGGCGAACAGTTCCTCAGCGCCTGAGGCGGAATCCAGGAAATCCCCCGAGGACGGGTCGAACACATCGACTGGGGAACCGGTAACGAGAATGATGAGCAGTATGGTCATTGAAACTCCCTCCCTGTTTTTCCAGGGAGAAGAATAGGACCGCGGCGGGTTGCTGTCAAAGGGGATATCGGGTGCGTCCCGGAGGCCCTTTGCTTATCTTCGGTTAATGGGACTCTGCTTTTTCGCCACCGATCTGCACGGCAGCCTTCACCGCTGCCGTATGCTTTTCCGCGCCATTCTCACGGAGTTTCCCGACGGCGTCTTTCTAGGCGGCGATCTGCTTCCCGGAATGCTGCAGATGGCCGGCTCCGGAGATTTCATCGGCGATCATCTGATGCCTGAGATGGAGAAGCTCAGGGATTCCATGGGGGAACGGTATCCAAGGGTCTTCCTCATACTGGGGAACGATGACGGCAGATGTGAAGAGGAGGGACTGCTCCAGGGCGAGAAGAACGGGCTCTGGGAGTATGTGCATGGGAAGCGGGTCTCATTCGGAGAATTTCCGGTGTATGGCTACTCATTCGTACCGCCCACTCCCTTCCGGCTCAAGGACTGGGAGAAATACGACGTCTCCAGGTTCGTGGATCCGGGATGCACACACCCGTATGAGGGGATAAGAACGGTGGAGACCACAGCTCATGAGACAAAGTACTCCACCATAGCAGTCGACCTGGAGGAACTCACCGGGAACGACGATCTCTCCAGGGCGATCATGCTCTTTCACGCCCCGCCCTACGGCGGCGTGCTGGACAGGGCGGCGCTGGACGGGGTCAAGGTGGACCACGCCCCCCTGGACGTTCATGTGGGAAGCATTGCCATACAGAGGTTCATAGAGAAGAGACAACCCTTGCTCACGATGCACGGTCATGTGCATGAGGCCTTCTCCATAACTGGCAGATGGGTTGAGAGGATAGGAAGGACCTGCTGTCTGGGGGGCGCCCACAACGGGAAAGAACTGGCACTGGTAAGGTTCGACCCCATGAGACCCGGAGAAGCATCCAGGGAACTGCTCTAGCCCCGGGGAACCCCCAGAGGCCTGGCGGGATCGGAAATCGCCCCGATCCTCACTGCGTAGGACTGCCCTGAGCGTATGTCCTCGTCGGTGACGATGTGAATGTCCAGCATCGATCCCATATCTATCCCGGTTCTCATCCTGTTCTCGATTACCAGGGAGTGGTCCCATCCCCTGAGATAAGCCTCAAGCCTGCTTCTTTCCATGTCGCCGCCCCTGAAATGAACGAGGAGGTCTATATCGCTGGAAGGCCCTGATGTCGCGTTCTTCGCGCTCCCGAAGAGGTACAGCTCAACCACGCCCATACCTTCAGGATCCACTCCGTCCGCTATGGCCTCGGCCATCTCCACCCTCCACATCCAGTGGCTGTTCCGGGTGTCCGGTCTCTCCGGGGAACTGTTCTTCACAGGTGTGAGACCGGCTTTCTCACCGGTGAGGAAGATCGTAGCCTGCCGTTTGTCCCTCTGGGTCACAGCGGCAATGCTCATTCCGGATCGGGTGCGGGGGATGTCTATCACTTTCAGGGCTTCAGCAATGTGTCCCGTTCCGGGAAGCAGCTCCTGGAGCGTACTGGGGCTGTGTTCGAAGAACTCCCTGCTGAAAACGGTGTCGCCGCGGTCGAGTCCTGCCTGAACGAAACAAGTCGAGGACTCCTCGAGGCATCGGGCAAAATGCGTTCCCTGGATCAGATCCGGTGGGAACGCCTTCGTATCCGGCCATGTTTCCACAAGAAGCGCAGCCTTGTTAATCCTTGAGAATTCCAGCGGCACTCCGCCGGGCGGATCATCGGAAGACCCCCATCTTCCAGGGCCTATGACCATGAATCCCCCTGGAGGGAGCATCTCGTTCAGCTTCCCCACGGCCTCTGCCACATCGTTCCTTTCATCCATGCTCAGCCTGGCGCACCCTGGACCCTGGAGGACCACAGCATGCGTCACCCCCCTGAATACTCCATCTGTCACCATGGCTTCGCACTTCAGAACGGTTTCCGCCCCCGGCGGCAATGACAGGGCGGGAACACCGATGGATGAACCGGAATCTGCGGATGGTCTGCACTGAAGCAGATACAGGCTTTCCCCGTCGCATGCGAACTCTATGTCCACAGGGTATCCAAGTCTTCTTTCCAGGGATGAGAGTATCGAGCCGATACCGCGGAGGAAGCCGCTTCCCCCCTCAAGAAGTCCCTGAAAGGAGGCAAAGCAGAACTCGCTGCTGAAATCCGTAAGCAGCCCCGCCTTCACCGGACGGTGGCCCCGGTTAACTGAGAAAACCATTGGAGCCATCGGGTATTCGGCTCCGTATCCCTTTACAAGCTCCTCCACCGAAACTGCTGCTTCCGCTCCCGTTTCCATATCCAGCGCCCATGCCCTGGAGGGGGAGCAACGGATCATCTCGTCCAGGGAACTCCGGAGCCTGAGGTCTGGCTTGCCGGGACATGCCAGGACCGGGCTGTGGAACGCCGACCTGTTCATGGCACCGATCCCCAGCCCCGGCACCAGTCGGACCAGACCATCCTCCGGAGCCATACCCCCGCCCAGGCTCACGGTGCTTCTTCCCATTGCGATCCCGCTGAAGGAAGGGAGGAAGTATCTCCCAAGGCGCCTGCCGACAACCGGCTGGATCATGATCCCAATCTCTTCCCTGAGGTCCTGGAGGTTCCCCATCCTGCGCCGGGCAAGCGCCTCCGGGCCGAAAACGGAAGCGTAAACTAGAGACACGGCTTCGGCAAGCCTTTCCAGGCTGCCTCCGGGCAGGAAGACCCTACGGTGACAGCCGCCGAAGAAGACCCCGGAACTCCCCTCCAGAAGGCTTGATCCTCTGACCACAAGGGGGCCGCTCCCCGCTTCCCCCATGATCCTTGCAAGCCCCTCCATGATCTCCCGGCCGGGCGAACAGCTTCGAAAAAGCTCTATCAGATTGGGGTACTCATGGCGGATCTCACCGGGATACCTGTATCTGAGACGAATAAGCTCCTCCAGTCCGTTCCTGGATATGAAATCCTGCAGGGCATCCGTACAGATGTACCAGGTGGGAGGGACCTCGACCTTCCACCCGCCGGTATCGTGAATGTCCCTGAGTGCAGCTCCGGCTGCAAGGAGTGAGGATGCCTTGCCTCCGATCCCGCCTGAACCCCCTGAGGGGTAGATGACCCTTCCGAAAAGCTCCTTGAGGCGCTCCAGTCCGCAGGTCTCTCCCAGAAGGGTCATAACGGAGGGATCTCCCCCGCAGAACCTCCTTATCATGGCAACCTTCAAGGCTCTCTCAAGGGGTTTTGACAGTGTTGAAGCCCCGCTGACGAGCTCCCATCTGTCCTCGAGGACCCTGTTCATCTCACCCAGAGTGGATTCCCTCTTCTCGAGAAGGTTTACCAGTTCCTCCACCCTGCTCTCTCCAACCCATCGCCGGAAAAGCTCCACCACTCTTCCTGTGCCCATTTCCGCAGAGGCGATAGCCAGGACCCTGTCCACCTGCGCCCTCTCCATGCGGTAGAAGGCCACCGGGGATACACCTGCGTCACCTTCCCCGGTTCTCCATTTCCTGAGGAGTTCCACGGCCTGCTTCACCCCTGTGAAGCCCATGTAGTTCAGGAGTCTTCTTGCCAGGGATCCATAGAGCCTGCCGTCGGCTATCCTCAGCATCTCCATGAAAGGCCTCAGGGAGCCGTCCTCACCATCTTTCTCCATCAGCGGTGTCAGACTGCCGAGGAGGGCGGCTTCCCCAATCCTCCTTGCGATGGATTCAAGAAGCTTCCTCTCCTCATCGAGGAAGGGACCGCCTTCGATCCTGTCATTATTGAGGGAGTCGGGGTAGAGAACGGTTATCGAACCCGAAACCGCCCCGTTAACCGTGATCTCAGCGCTGAGGGATTGCTCCCCCTCCGTGAGATCCCCGGAGAGATATTCGCCGTCCAGGAATGAGATACGGCACATGCAGGCTTCGGGATCGAGCCAGCCCTGGGGAACCACCATCGCAACCCTACGCAGTTTTTCTTCCAGTGCATTCTCACCGGAGAGGATCTCTTCCACCATATACAGGCAGCGCAGCTCCTTGGCCCGTTCTCTGAGGGCATCGAAAAGCATTACGCTCTCAGGTTCTTTTTCCATGATGAATCAACCTCCTGATCGAAGATAGCTCGGTCAGGTCCGGGTCCGCAATATCTTACCGATGCTGTTCCGATCAGATATACTCGATGCAGACGAATGGAGGTGCGTGGTGCTCAGGATCAGGTTCCATCTGACACTTATGCTCATGGTTCTGACTTCATCGGTTCAGGCGGTTACCCTCATGGACCGTTCCGACGGTCTGGAAGTACCCCAGCTGGAAACGGGAAAGACAGAGCTGGAAATAGGGGACATCGACGGCGACGGGAACCTGGACATCGTTTCCCTGGGTGACCACGGCAATCCCGGGTCTGGCCAGGAGGGCATAATGGTCTGGTTCGGGAACGGTGAGGGAAGCTGGAGCCTTACCCAGGAGGGCGACTTCGGCTACGGAGGCTGCGCCCTGGGAGACCTTAACGGCGACGGCAAGATGGACATTGCCTGGGGGCAGCACCACGACTACGGCGCAGGGGGAATGGGCGACAGGCTCATCAACGCCGCCCTGGGAAACGGAACCGGCTCCGGCTGGGTTCCCTGGGACGAGGGCCTGGCTGAAAACGGAGAGAGCTGGGGCATGTTTGCCACCGACGTCGCGGACTTCGACAACGACGGGCTCCTGGATGTTATCTGCCAGTCCTTCGGCGCTTCCAACGGCGTCCGGGTCTACCGGAACCTGGGAGACGGCAGCTGGCAGCAGGAATGGCAGCTCACCGGCCAGAACGCCGACTTCACACTTGAGACAGGGGACTTCGACGCCGACGGCAACATTGACTTCATTTGCACCAGGTGGGGCGGCGGCGAGTACACCAACATCTTCCTGGGGGACGGCTCCTTCGGCTTCACCCTGGCCCACGGCAACATTCCCCAGACAGCCATGAACGCAGTGGATACCGGGGATTACGACCGCGACGGCCGCTGCGACATACTGGTTTCCTTCGCATCGGACTCCGGGGTGCGGGTCTACTCCCTGAATGAATCCTCAGGGGACTGGGATGACAGGTCCACAGGACTTCCCGGAGGTTCGGCATACTCCATGGTTAACTTCGGTGATCTGAACGGAGACGGATACCTGGATGTAATAGTTTACGCCAGACCCCAGGGGACGGTGTACCTCGGCGACGGCCAGGGCAACTGGACGGCCGATGCGGTATTCTCCTTCTCCACCCCGGGCCATCACTCGGCGCTGCGTTCAGGATGGGACTTCGATCACGACGGCAGGCACGACATCGTTGTCCAGGCGGCGGAGGGAACGATCTACACCTACACCAACAGGCTCATGGCCCTTTCCCCATGGCAGGCGCCTGCCACCCTGAACATCCTGGGAAGACATCCGGCGGGGGGTGAGTGCTTCCCGGCGGGTTCGGTGAGGTTCATCGACTGGACCACTGCGGTTCCCCAGGGACAAGGGGCCGCTGAGGTTATGATAGAATTCTCCCAGAACGGTCCCGAAGGCCCATGGGTAACCATCGCCGATGGTATTCCCGACAACGGCAGGTACCAGTGGACGGTGCCCCAGGTAAACTCTTCGCAGTGCAGGCTCAGACTCACCGCCTCTACTGGTTCTATCTCCCACCAGCACATCACATCGGAGGACTTCTCCGTGATGCAGCTCACCGGGGTTCAGGAGAAGTGGTCGGAACCGGTTCCCCCGGTCTCGGTCCGGGTCATTCCCAACCCGGCTCCAGGGGCGGCAACGGTCACGCTCGACGATTCATCCCTCTTCACACTGACAGTCATTGACCTGTCTGGAAGGGTGATCTCCAGAGTGTTAGCTGAAGAAGGCTTCGCTGCCTTTGGAGAAGAACTGCCTGCGGGGATCTATACCATCCTTGTGGAATCCGATGGAGTGACTGCTGAAGCGCTCTTCGTCAAGCTCTGATCAGTTCAGGACGCATAGCTTGGCCGTCTGATCCTCCTGGAGGGATTCCGCCCTTATAAGGTAGACCCCCGGGCATACACGCCCCAGGTATAGTGTCTCCCCGGGGCGGTTCCCCGAAGCCCTGGCAATCACCCTGCCCGAAAGGTCCATAAGCGACAGGTCCACCTGGCCGCTGCAGCTTCCCAGCACTACCCTGACCCCTGAGGAACGGGAGCACGGGGAACCCGCGAAGAAGAGAGGAACGCCGGCGGACCCCTGTATACCTTGTGGATCCCAGAACAGCTCCACATCATCGAGGATTGGCGAAACGGAGTCTCCAGGGCCGGTGAGTTCGACCCTGTACTGAACGAACCTGTGAATGAACCCGCTTAGTTCGGACCAGTCGGTGTAAGGGCCGTTCCATTCTCCGAGATCCCCTGCATCCTGGGAACTTCGCCAGTAAAACGTAATGCCGCAACCGGAAGGCAGCTCTGCCTGGAATTGGAACGAAGCCCACTGGGGCTCTTCCCCGATGTCCAGAACGGAACTTTGGAGCCATCCGCTTTCCAGGAAGCCGCAGGGGCTGATAATGGAAGGACCGTGAGAACTGCCTGCTCCACCGAGGACATCGGCCCCCGCGGCTATTTCAATTGCTCCGTTCCCGTCGAAGTCCGCCACGGCCAGGGGCCAGGCGCCGTTGAAACCGACTGATGCGGTTCTCACCTGCCAGCTCTCGCCGGCTCCGTCGGTGTTCTCATACCAGTTTACCCTGTCCGCGATCCAGCCGGCTCCGGCAACGTCGATATCGTTGTCGCCGTCGAGGTCCGCCGGAACGGCGGTGACGGCCCCGGTGAGGGAAGGCGCGATGGTGTGCGCTTCCCATACGGCCTGTCCGGCGCCGTCGTTCTCCCACCATGTGATCCTCTTGTTGCTGTATGAGGTTCCCAATACGTCCATGAATCCGTCCAGGTTCATGTCAGCAGCCACCACATGATGCGCCCCGGGCATTCCAGAGCCTACTATGTTCTTCTCCCACTGGTCGATGCGGTTCCCGGGGTTCCTGTACCAGGCGAACTCCGCCAGGCCGAAGGATGCCGCCACCGCATCCACCAGACCGTCTCCGTCGAAATCACCAGGCGAGACCGACTGGGTGCCTGAAAACGAGTCATCGATGATCTTCTTCTCCCATTCCCCGTTCCCCAGCCCGAACCACACGGCGACCTCGTGGCACTGGTTGCCCACGGCGAGTATGTCCGGAACTCCGTCCTGATCGGCAAAGCATCCCACGGCGCAGTGCGCCCCGGGGAACGACTCCGCCACCAGTTCAGGCTCTCCGAACTCCCCTGTGCCCTGCCCGTTGTACCAGACAACGATGCAGTCGGGATCACACATGCATCCGATGATGTCCGGATGACCGTCGGCGTTCACGTCGAAGACCGAGCAGCCCTGCCCTGAACCGAACTCTCCTGGAAGGGCATGGGTGATCCACTGATCATCACCTGCGTTCTCGAACCACCAGCAGTGACCTTCCACGAGCGAGGCTCCCGCCAGGTCAATCAGGCCATCGCCGTTTATGTCTCCGGAGTCAAGGGCGGCCAGGGGCAGCGAGGGCTCAACAATGGTTTCCAGGCAGGCGGACCTGGGTTCCGATCCCAGGCATATCAATCCCGGTGATGCAAGGGCTGATACGCCCTCGAGTGACGAGAAATGATCATCCCAGGCACTCACCGGCTCCCCGGCATCCTGACCGCCGGACCAGTCGGTCTGTATCGCGGAGGATGAGATCACCGAAGCCATGACAAGGAACAGCTCAAACTGAATCATCTTTCTCTCCCTTCAAGCGGGTTGCTTGTTGTTGCTATTATTATATACTACTACTTCAGGAGCGTCAAATTTCTTATTGTTGGCTGTCGGAAGGATCATGGAATGGCATTCGAGAAGAAAACGGTAAGGGCGCTTACGGACCTGGGTTTGAACAACCTGGAGGCCCTGGTCTACCTCGAGCTGCTGATGAATCCAGGCTCCACCGGCTACCGGGTTGCTAAGAATCTGGGCAAGGCGGTCTCCAATGTTTATCAGGCCCTGGAGTCCCTTACCAGGAGGGGTTTCGTCATCCTCCGCTACGAGGGGAAGGACAGGCTCTACTCACCGGTGCCATGCCAGGAACTCGTCTCCAGGCTCAAGAGCGAAGTAGATAAGAAGACCGAGGTCCTGGAAGACGAGCTTGCAAGGCTCGCCCCGCCGCCCATCGAAACGGGGATCTACCGGATAGACAACGCCCAGCAGCTCTTCGCCCGGGTTTCCTCGATGATAGAGGAAGCCAGGGGGGCGATCCTTATCACAGCCGATGCCGTTTACCTGAAACGCTACAGGGAAGAGCTGGAGAAGAAGGCATCAGAAGGGGTCAAGATACTGATCCTTGGCTATGAGCCCCTGGAGTTCCAGCATTGCGAGTTCCTCCTGCTGAACACCCACGGGAACTCGCCGTGGCCCGGCAACTGGATAATGCTCACCGTCGACGGCATACAGCACCTGATCTCCTTCTTCGAGAAAGAGGACCATCTAACCCACGCGGTGTGGTGCGACGATCAGTACGTAAGTTTCTGGATGCACTTCTTCATGCTGGCGGATTTCACGCTGATGAACTTCTTCGACTGGATAAAGGAGGACCCGAGGTACAAAGAGGTCTACGACAGGGTCCACGATCAGTACCGCAGGTTCTCCCCGGGGAACCTGGGCCTGGCCCAGTACTACACCCATTTCACCTGGATGAACAGGAAGAAGAGCTGCGAGGATCAGGAGAAAGCTGAGGGATCACTCACCTGACGCTTCCTCCAGCCAGTTCACCGCCGCCTCCAGGACCTCGTCCCTTCCATCCCTTATTCCCTGCACTGTAGGGGTAACCACAGTATCCGGAAGTATGCCCGTTCTCTGGGTCTCGGAGCCGTCGGGCCAGTATATCCCTATTCCGGAAAACCCGGTCCTGAGACCTCCCGGCAGGGTGAAGGTGTTCACATTGCCGTCGGCCCCCGCAGTGGGATGACCAAAGACCCTGGCTTCAGGGGCCAGTCTCCATGCCATGGTGTGAAATTCTGCGCTGCTGACGGACCCTTCGTCGATCAGCAGGGCCACCGGGCCCTGGAACGAGCCTTCCCCTCCGCCGCCGGCGAAGAGGGTTTCCGCCATGAAGAATGTGCCCGGTTCGTCCAGGTCAGCCCGGGATACCAGGCAGAAAGGTTCCGGCTCGGGGACCAGGAACTCTCCCATCTGGTAGATGACCATCTCTTCGGGGTAGCCCCTCATGTCGATAACCATTCCGGGTAAGGAGATGAAAGTCTCCCGAATGGAGTCCACATCCTCCATGGATAGCGAGGAAAGGTCCACGAAACCGAAGCCCGACTCCATGATGGAGAAGGCATCGCTGCCGTATGCCGGGCCTGATGCAAGGGACCAGTCCATCTCATCGATGGACACCCTGTTCAGGTCGAGCTGGAACTCCTGTCCTCCCCTTTCCATGACTATTTCAGCGGTTTCAGGGGTGCCCCTGAGCAGCCCGTAGCCAATATTGCGGAGCTTTGCGGCCATGTTCGATCCCCTGGCCAGGGGAAGCAGATCCTCCGCTCTGTCCGAGAGGGCTTCGCCGTCAACCGAAAGGATGGCGTCACCGATCCTCAGGGGTGAACTCAGCGCGTTCTCATGAAGGAAGCCCGTGATTACCCAGGAATCCTCCACGAAGGCGAGTTCCACAGGGAGGTAGAGGGAACCCAGATAGCCGTCCAGAGCCTCCGATGTGCCGTATATGGCGCAGTGGCCGTCACCCACCGATGAGGCCAGCCTCATTGCCGCCAGCCTGTACTCCACTTCGCCACCGGCATTCACGAAGTCAGGAAGGCTTGCCTCCAGCTGAGCGGCCCACGTGGTATCGGTGGCGTACTTGTAAGGGAACCAGTATTCGACGATGCCCCAGAACCTGTATAGACCCAGCAGCCTGTAGCCGTCGTCATCCGGGGAAATGTCGGGATAGCTCTCCTCGAAGAACACCGGCATGAAGCCGTCCCTGAGATAGTAGCTCTCCCCCTGGTGCCTGCCCTGGAGAACCGCTTCGAGCAGGTAGGCAAGGGAATACCCGATCTCGGCGCCGTCTATCCAGGAATGATCGCTTTGAGTCATCAGGCCGTCGCCGGGGCCCTCCACAAGGTCAGCGGCTGGAATCGGCTCCACCGAGGGAAGAAGACGCATGAGCGCCGCTTCCCTGGAGGCTTGATCGGAGGCGGCAAGAACCCCGGGCAGCACCCTGAAAAGCTCATGGTCCCAGTTCAGTTCGCCTGAGCAGACCTTGGGGTGGTGGTACTTAAGGAAGTTCCACATCCTGCCAAGGATGACCAGGGACTCCATCTGGAACCGGTCGAGTTCGCCGAACTCGATCCCCGAACCGGAATCGAACTCAGTGTCCAGAATCGCTCCGAAGGGTCCGCGGACAGAGCTTTCCACCAGAGGTCTTCCGTTCAGGAGAAGCTGAAAATCGTCAGCATGGACCTCTCCCGGGCCTCTGACCCAGACGCCGAAATCAACGGAATCGGCGAAAGCGCTCTTTGGAACCGTGATCGAGAAGCGATCCCAGGAGCTTCCCGGAACACCCGGGAACTCGTACTCACTGTAGCCCAGTGTGTTCCCCATACGGTCGGTCACCGCGATGAACGCCCCGACGGCTGAAGGAGGTGAATCCCCTCCCCTGATCCAGCCTGAGAATGTGAGTTCCTCGCCAAGGTAGTACATCGGGATGGTCCTCTCAAGATACCCCTCAGCTCCTGATTCGGCGGCGGTGAGCCTGGCGGAGTACCCGCCGCTCCTGCTGCAGGCTGTGTCGTATGCGCATACGGCCCCGTCGCATGTCCAGTTCACCGGCATGGAATCCTGGAAAGCCAGCGCCTCGAACCCCATGTTGTCCGGCACCTGAAGAAGTACCGGTGTGTCGGCGTCGGCAATGGCGGCGGAAGCAGCGATGAGGGCTGCGAAGTAAAAGATCGTCCCTGACCTGAGTCCCGTCATCATGATCCTCCCTTATCATGAAAGACCCGAACCTCGATAAAAGACAATAAAGACCTTATTGAGCCGGAGCAACCTGCGGGGAAGGAACCTCCAGCATCCAGACCTTCTGATAGTCCTCATGGTCCTCTGAATAGGCAAGCATCATTCCGCCGTGCACCCTGAACACCAGCTGCTCACCGGCTGGAAGCTCCGGAGCGACATAGCTTCCCAGCGGCTCCCCGGAGCCTGCGAACACCATGAAAAGCGGTTCGTCCAGGTCTCCCCTGAGCACCCACAGCCTTCCTGCGTCGTCAACATCCATTGCACGAACGGGATGGCGAAGGGGGAAGGGATCACAGTAGACGTCGTATACAGGCTCGCCCCCCTCCATCACGTTGAACAGCGCCGCGTAGTACTCCCTTTCCGCGCTGATCTCCTCAGGGGTCTTTTCCACCGGCGGTATGTCAAGTGCTATCTCCCCGGGGGGGAGGGAGTCGTACAGATGCAGGATCTGTATGCGGAACTCGCCGTTGCTGTAGGGGGCTGCGTACACCGTACCGGTGGCTGGATCCACCGTCCAGGGGCACTGGAGCATTGTCTCCATGAGGAATCCGCTTACAGTGGCCATGTCCAGGGGCCCGGTGAAAGAAAGGTACTTGTGATCCGGCTCCCACTGCATGGGGAAGTGACCTATGAAGGTCTCCAGGCTGGATGTGCTCCCTTCGTCCAGTATGGCCGTCCTGCTTCCCGCATATCCCGAATCGCCCACCATGGTCATGTTCAGGGGGATGTTGTGGTGTATCTCGAAATCTATCCCCAGGTACTCTCCCTGGGGATCGAAGCGCATCATGCCCCCCTGGTTGGGGTCCATTATGCCGAAGTCCCCGTTGGGATAGAGCAGCATTCCATAGGCTTGCACCACCTCGCCGGGTCCGCTGCCCGGGGACGAAATGCTGCGCAGGAACTCGCCGGATGGGGAGTAGACCCTGATGTTCCCCGCTGCCCTGTCCAGCAGGGCGAAGTCTCCTCCGGGCAGGAAGTCCAGCGCCAT
>ERZ795048.913-NODE-913-length-28801-cov-5.208829_pt1 | contig 28801 bp, 25 predicted proteins | sample MGYA00375132_ERZ795048 | MGnify/ENA primary metagenome ERZ795048 (study PRJEB30177, sample SAMN05720225) | activated sludge metagenome | isolation source: Anaerobic digester | place: Hong Kong | collected 2014-12-17 ... | reverse complement strand
GTCGGGAAAGACAACTGTAGTAAATAAACTTATGGCAGCACTTCCGAAGGGAGAGGTGCAGGTTATGCCTCAGGATTCGTATTACAGGGATAACAGTGACATACCCCTCGAAGAGAGGCAGAAAATAAATTTTGACCATCCTTCGTCGCTTGAATTCACGCTGCTTATCAAGCATCTCAGGCAACTGAAGAAAGGCTTGTCGGTGGAGATGCCTATATATTCATATCTGACATGTGTGAGATCCAGGGAGACCATTCCGGTAAATCCCGCAAAAGTTGTTATTGTTGAAGGAATTCTTGTACTCGCTGATCCCGGACTTCGTGAAATGCTTGATATTAAAGTGTTTGTGGATGCCGATGCCGACGACAGGCTGGGACGCGTCATTCAGCGCGATATAGTTGAAAGGGGACGTTCTGTCTTGAAGGTTCTTGAGAGATATCATGATACAGTAAAGCCTTCACATCTCCAGTTTATTGAACCATCCAAGCGATATGCAGATATTATCATACCCGGTGGTGGAGAGAACCAGGTAGGGATAGAAGTTCTGATGTCGATCATTGAAAAACATCTCCGGAAGAAAAATAGAAACAAAAATGTTCGCAAATCTACAAATTGATGATGTCTTATTTCTTGATATAGAAACAGTTCCTCTGGCTCCGTCGCTTGAAAAACTGGATGAGACCATGCAGAAGCTGTGGGATAAAAAGTCAAGGAATTTCCGCTTACCCGATCAGACGGCTGCCGATGTATATGAAAGAGCCGGCATCTATAGTGAATTTGGAAAAATAATATGTATTTCAGTCGGGTTTATAAAGACGAAAGATCCTTTTAGCATAAGGCTCAAGTCGTTTTATAATGACGATGAAAAGCTTCTTCTGAAGGATTTTTCAGCTATGCTGCAGAAATTCTCTTCATCGAAAAGAGAAGCTGTTCTGTGTGCTCATAACGGAAAAGAATTTGATTTCCCGTATATTGCCCGCCGGATGATCATTAACAGTCTGCAAATTCCGGGGTTACTCGATAATGCGGGGAAAAAACCCTGGGAAGTCAGGCATCTTGATACGATGGATCTCTGGAAATTCGGTGATCATAAGAATTTTACTTCTCTCGAACTGCTTGCTACTGTCCTGGGAATAGAATCGCCAAAGGATGATATTGACGGAAGCATGGTAGCATCAGTATACTGGGCAAACAACGACCTCGACAGGATAGTGAGGTATTGTGAAAGGGATGTAATTACCATAGCACGCATTCTGCTACGTCTGATGAACCTGCCCGGAATAGCCGACGACAGTATAGAATCTGTTACTCAGATCTGACCGGTTATAAAATGATATTTTACTGATCCTGTGCTGTCAGCATACCTGAAATGGCCCCGGTAACTTCCGCCGGATTATCAGAGTGCAGCCAGTGTCCGGCATTCTTTATTGTTTTGAACTCTGCTGCGGGAAACAATGAAAGGATTCTGCCAAAGTCTCCTTCCGGAAGATAACCTGAATGTTCTCCCCTGAGAAAAAGAACAGGGAATCCGCTGACAGGTGTGATTGACCGGTCGGGGGGAACAACTGAATCCGCTATCTTTCCGAGGTTTTTCATAAGTGCACTTATGTTGATTTTCCAGGTAAAATTCCCATCATCGTCTCTTTTAATGTTTTTCAGAATGAAGCCCCTGATGGCAGGAGATTTTATACGTGTGGAAAAAATGCTTTCAAGTCCGGAGCGTGAAATGGCCTGTGATATATCTGTTCCGGCAATGATTTTCAGGATATCTTGATGTTGAAGGAATGAAGAAGGATTATCCCTTCCTGTTTCGAAAGGTGAAATGTCTGCCACAATCAGGCCATTAAGCAATTCAGGCCATTCCAGTGCAAATTTCACTGCTGTTTTTCCTCCCATACTGTGACCGGCGAGAAAGAATTTTTTTAGGTTGTTGCCGGTTGCGAACTGATATATGTCATCGGCCATGGAGGAATAGTCGTGTATCTCAGAATGGGGTGAGTTTCCGTGATTCCTCAGGTCGGGAAGATAGACTGTGAACCTGTCGCTGAGAGACCGGGCAATTGTTGTCCAGTTGTCGGAAGATCCGAAAAGTCCGTGAAGGATTACCAGGTCGGGTCCCTTACCCGATTTTCTGAAGAATAGTTTCATGAGAAATTCAATCAGACAGCTGTTTCTTATAAAGTTGTATGGTATTTTCCAGGCCCATGTATAGGGCGTCTGATATCAGTGCATGTCCGATCGAAACTTCAAGAATCCAGGGTATGTTATTATGGAAGTAGCGGAGGTTATCCAGATTGAGGTCATGGCCGGCATTGATTCCCAGTCCTGCTTCCCTTGCCAGACCGGCAGCTTTAATAAAAGGCTCTATGGCTTTTACGGCGTCGGTTGCGAACATTGAGGCATAGGGTTCTGTATACAATTCGACCCTGTCGGTTCCGGTATATGCTGCATTTTCAATGTTCACCGGAAGTGTGTCGACAAAAACAGAGGTCCTGATGCCTGCTTTCCTGAATGTGCTTATCACATCTGTCAGAAATGCGCGGTATCTAAGGGTGTCCCAGCCTGCATTGGATGTTATTGCATCATGTTTGTCGGGAACCAGAGTCACCTGATCGGGTTTTACCGAAAGCACTAGATCGATGAAACTTTCGGAAGGATTTCCTTCAATATTGAATTCGGTCTTAATTACCGTTCTTATGTCGAGGACATCCCTGTATCTTATATGGCGTTCATCGGGGCGGGGATGGACTGTTATACCGTCGGCACCGAAATTCTGGCAGTTAATAGCAGCATTCAGAACATTGGGGATATTTCCTCCCCTGGCATTTCTCAGAGTAGCTATCTTGTTAATATTAACACTTAGTTTTGTCATGTAATAAATGTTAAGGATGTAACGTATTCTATATAATGCAAAATTAGCAGAACTGGCTTTTTTTTTATTAATTTGAATTAAAATAAAAAAGAAATGGTTGCCAAAGACTTGATTTCCGAAGTAATACCTGCATTAAAAACATCGGATACAGGTCAGACCGCATTGAACTGGATGGAGATTTTCAGGATATCACATCTGCCGATCGTTAACAACCAGGATTTTCTGGGCCTGATATCTGATACAGACATCTATGACATGAACCAGCCTGAAGAGCCTATTGGCAATCATGAGCTAACGCTTATCAAACCGTATGTGACGGGCCGGCAGCACTTATTTGAGGTGATAGGACTTGCGGCAAGGCTAAAATTGTCGGTTGTGCCTGTACTTGATGAAAATAATCATTACACGGGTATTATTACCACATCAGATCTGATCAAACACATAGCAGGTATATCATCGATGGATCAGCCCGGAGGGATAATTGTGCTTGAACTTACTGAACGTGATTATTCTCTTTCTCAGATAGCCCAGATAGTGGAAAGTAACAACATCAGGGTCCTCAGTATGTATATCACCTCCCCCGCAGATTCCACAAGGCTTGAAGTTACGATAAAAGTAAACACAACTGACCTTCTTGCGCTGATAAGGACGTTTGAGAGATATGGTTACGGAATAAAGACCTGGGTTACCTCAAATGATTCGATCGACAGATTCTATTCTGAGCGTTATGATCTTCTATTAAAGTATTTAAACATGTAAGTGCTTATGCTGCAACGGGTTGCTATTTTCAGTAAGGATAATAATGAGCGTACGCGAAACGGAGTTCAGAGCCTGGTAACAGAGCTTTGCAGCAGGGGAATACATGTTCAGCTTCATCAGAGTTCAGAAGAACCGTTATCTCCGTGTGAGAATGATAATATTGAAAGGTTTTCGGATTTCCGGACACTGTCAGATATGCCCGAACTGGTATTCAGTGTGGGTGGTGACGGGACATTTCTTGAAACGGTTTTAAAGGTAAAGGACCTCGGAATTCCGGTTGCCGGAGTCAATACGGGCAGAATGGGATTTCTTGCCAATATACCCGGAGAAGAAATAGATAAGTCGGTTGATCAGCTATGCAGGAATGATTATGAGATAGTTGAAAGATCCATGCTTGAAATACTAAAACCGGAGTATTTGTTTGAAGGAGAGCATGGTGTAGCCCTTAACGAAATTACGATCCAGAAGGCTAATCTTAGCATGATCACAATACATGTATATGTTAATGAGGTGTTTCTGAATACATACTGGGCCGACGGACTTGTCATTTCCACAGCTACAGGGTCGACCGCGTATAATCTGAGCGTGGGGGGACCGATACTTTCGCCTTCTGATGAAAGCATCATAATATCGCCTATTTCACCTCATAACCTGACCATCAGACCAATAGTACTGTCGGGGGGCAGCAGGTTGCGAATGGTAATGGAGGGAAGGACCCAAGAATGCCTTATTACCTGCGACTTCAGGTTCAGGAAGCTTTCGATAGACCAGGAGATACGTATCTCGGGGTGGGGCAGGAAGATGAAAACCGTGATGCTTAATGGAAGGGATTTCTATAGTACGCTGAGGAACAGGCTTATGTGGGGTGCTGACAAGAGGAATTGAAAAAGTTTATGAAAAATTTAACGTATCAGCAGATCACCGGCTCGGTAATTTGATAATATTTAGTTAATTTTGTATCTTGTTATTTTACAATTGGATTGAGTCGGTTGGATTAAAATATTACTGCTGAGCCTAAAAAAACCAGATCATGAAACGGTCAATTCTCATTTTTGTGATTTTTGTAATGGCAGTACCTCTTTCACATTCCCAGCTCTGGAAAATGCGAAGATGGGAAGCCGCTGCAGGTGCTGGTTCAACATTTTTTTTCGGAGACATAGGTGGATTCTCCCAGACAAAAAACGTACTGGGTTTTCGCGATCTTACCTACCTTCAGACCAGGTTTAACATAAACGGAAATATTAAATACAGGATTACACGCAATATCAATGCCAGGTTGAGCTTGTCTTATGCACTTTTTCATGCTACCGACGAAAGAGGATCAAACGAAACCAGGATTCTTGAATCAACAACATCAGCATTCGAACCCGCGATCCTGGGCGAGTATTATTTCGTAAAGAACTATGCCGAGAACAGTTACCTTTTCCTGAGAAGGAAATCAGGTTTCATCCGACATTTCTTCAATTCTCTCGATTTCTATGCCTACACCGGAATCGGTGCTATAACCTATACTGTGCAGCCCAATGAAGCCCTTCTTGAGCGCGGGATGAAAACAGGAGGTTTTGCTGCAGCCATACCTGCCGGAATCGGAGGGACATTGATCTTTTCTCCCGACCTTAACTTCGGCCTGGAACTGGGTGGCAGATATGCTTTCACCGATTATCTTGACGGATATACATCACAATTTTCCAAGGCTAATGACGTTTATTATTTCCTGAATCTAACAGTTACTTACAAGCTTAGAACGGGGCCCAACGGGTTGCCACGTTTTGGCAGATAATAAACGGGATCATAGTTGATGAAAAGAGTACCCTGGTTCATTTTACTGATTTTTATTTCACTTGGTGCTGCAGGACAGAGAAATGCCGATTATGGCATTTTCGGAGGAGTATCATCATACTTCGGCGACATTAATCCTTCCAGGCTGATGTATTCACCTCTCCCTGCGGGAGGAGTTTTTTACCGCTATAACTTTCATCCGCGTCATGCCCTGAGAGCAAGCCTTTTTTTCGGGGGTTTAAGAGGTGACGATCTCGATTTCAGCAACAGCTTCCAGCAAACCAGAGCAGCATCATTTTCATCAATGGCAGGGGATCTTGCACTGCAGTTTGAATTTAATTTCCTGCCGTATACCACAGCAGGCAAATACTGGGACTGGTCACCATATTTCGCTGCAGGAGCAGGAGTAGCGGCGGTTAACTCTCCGGCAGGATTTTCAGCTCAGCCCGTAATCCCCTTTTCCTTTGGTTTTAAGGTCAATATCTATAAAAATATGGGTCTTGAGGCCGAATATGGCTTTCGTAAAACATTTTATGATAACTTTGACGGCCTCATAGATCAGGTTGATCCGGCAGAACATGGCTGGTTACATAACAATGACTGGTATTCGTTTGCCGGAATAGCATTAACATGGAAGATCTACAGTAAACTGGTAGGATGTCCTGCCTACGCTGATGTTGATGACAAACGAAGAAATAAAAGACGATAAACTATGTCATTGCGCCAGAATATTGATAGTACCAGATTGCCGGCTCATATAGCAATAATTATGGACGGTAACGGACGCTGGGCAATACGTCATGGCATGGACAGGATTTTTGGCCACCAGAGAGGTGTGGAGTCTGTAAGAGCAGTGATTGAAGCTTCTGCTGACCTGGGAATAAAATACCTGTCCCTCTATGCCTTCTCAACAGAGAACTGGGGAAGACCTGATAAAGAAGTAGCAGCCCTGATGGGACTTATGGTAAGCTCGCTGAATAACGAAACTGAAACGCTGATAAAAAATAATATCAGGCTAACGTCAATAGGTGATCTTGAAAGACTTACACCTGATGTGAGGGAGAGATTAAATGAGACAATGAAACTTACGGGAAACTGTTCAGGACTTACACTTATAGTTGCACTGAGCTACAGCTCAAGGTGGGAGATAACTGAAGCTGTAAGGAAAATTGCCGCTGAAACAGCTGAGGGAAAACTGGATCCCGGCAAGATCGACGAGGCTGAAATAGAAAAACATATGGCAACAAGAGGAATACCTGATCCGGATTTAATGATAAGAACTAGCGGAGAACTCAGGATCAGTAATTTTCTCCTCTGGCAGCTTGCCTATTCAGAATTATATTTTACAGAAAAACTTTGGCCTGATTTTGGTAAAGAAGACTTGTATGATGCTGTAATTGATTACCAGAAAAGGGAAAGAAGGTTCGGAAAAACAAATTTACGAACCCCGGAAAAATAGCAGTTAATGAGGAAAAAAGACTACGTGAGGATTTGTACGGCACTGTTGATGTTTTTGGGTGTGCTTACCCTGAAGGCCCAGGAAAAGCAACAGATATACGATTATCTGGATGAAGGTGATTATATCATTGGTGGTGTTTCAGTTTCGGGGGTAAGGTATCTGGACGTGCCCGCCCTGATAGGGATTTCAGGCCTCAGGACAGGACAGGAGATCACAATACCGGGAGATGCAGTAACAAAAGCAGTTCAACGACTCTGGCAGCAGGGATTGTTTTCTGATGTTCGGCTGTCAATTATTGAAACCCGGTCCGACACGATCTTTTTCGATATATTTCTCCAGGAAAGACCAAGGATATCAGCTGTCAGGCTGAATGGCATAAGGAAATCCGAGACAGAAGACCTTAATGAAAAAATAAAACTACCTGTCGGATCACAGGTCACATCTTTTATACTGAATAACACACAGAAGGTAATAAAGGAACATTATGTTGAAAAGGGTTTTCTTAACACGACAGTTGAGTTTGTGCAGAAGGACGATCCCGATCAACCCAATAACATTATCCTTTACGTGAACATCGATAAAAAGGAAAAAGTCAAGATCGGCGAGCTGACCTTTGAGGGTAATGAATATTTCAAGGAAACCAAACTCCGGAGGCAGATGAAGGATACCAAGAAGAAGAACTATAATATCTTCAAGGTGTCGAAATATATAGATGAAAAATACAACGACGATAAGGAAAAACTTATAACTTTCTATAACGACAATGGGTTCAGGGATTTTACCATTATCTCCGATTCATTATACAAGATCTCTGAAGATCGTGTTGGTATAAAACTGAAAATAGAGGAAGGTGATCAATATTTCCTGAGGAATGTCAGATGGGTCGGTAACAGTGTTTATACAAAGGAAGATCTCGAAAGGGTTTTTAATGTCGAAAAAGGATCGGTATACAATCAGTCACTCATACTCGACCGGCTTAACGGTTTAAGCGGAGCCGAAGATGCCGTGAGTAACCTGTACCTCGACCATGGTTACCTTTTCTCCCACCTCACACCGGTGGAGGCCAATATCGAGAACGATTCCATAGATCTCGAAATAAGGATATATGAAGGTGATCAGGCCTACCTGAACGATATCATCATTGCAGGCAACACAAGAACGAATGAACATGTCGCAAGGCGTGAACTTTATACACTTCCGGGGGACCTCTTTAGTAAAGATTTGATAATAAGATCTATACGCCAGCTTGGGGTTCTGGGTCATTTTGACCCAGAGAAGATCAATCCTACACCCTTGCAGGATCAGATCAACGGGACTGTGGACCTTCTGTACCAGCTGGAGGAGAAAGCCAACGACCAGTTTGAAATCTCAGGAGGCTGGGGAGCAGGAATGCTTGTCGGAACTGTGGGCGTCAGGTTTAATAACTTTGCCATGAAGAATTTCTTCAAGCTCGATGAATGGAAGCCTTATCCGTCAGGCGACGGACAATCACTCAGTATCAGGGCTCAGTCGAACGGACGTATTTATCAGTCATATAATGTCTCTTTTGTGGAACCATGGCTTGGAGGAAAGAAAAATAACACTTTCTCTGTATCCCTTTACAGGTCGGTAATGACTAACGGAACCCCCAAAGGAGAGCAGGGAAGGCAGGCTATGATAATCGACGGAGCTACCATTGGTCTTGGTAAAAGACTTTCGTGGCCCGATGACTTTTTCAGCATTTACGGCGACCTGAGTTACTCCAAATATGACCTCAACAATTACAGTTACTACAGATTCCTCTTTGAGAACGGCCAGTCAAATCTTTTAAGCCTGAACCTGCGCCTCACACGGTTCTCTACCAGTCCAAACCTCATATATCCCAGGAGTGGATCCTCATTTACTTTTTCTATCCAGGCAACACCACCATATACCTTCATAAGCGGAAAGGATATGTCGGCGCCCGATATTACTGATGAAGAGAAATACAAATGGATAGAGTTCCATAAATGGACTTTTAAGTCGGATTATTATTTCCCTCTGACGAAAAATGACAAACTTGTACTGAATGCGCGCTTCGCTTTCGGTTATCTTGGATTTTATAATAAATATATAGGTCCGTCACCTTTCGAAAATTTTTACATCGGCGGTGACGGAATGACAGGCTACAGTTTTTACGGACGAGAGGTGATAGCCCTGAGAGGTTATACCAATGGTTCACTTACTCCCATCGATTCACGGTCAGGAGCTCCTGCCGGAAACGTATATTCAAAAATTACCTTTGAACTGAGATATCCTCTTTCGCTCAACCAGCAGGCTACGATATATGCCCTGGCATTTCTTGAATCAGGGCGTGCATGGTCTAAGTTGAACGAGTATAATCCTTTCAGAATGAACAGATCGGCCGGTATCGGTCTCAGAGCCAATCTGCCAATGTTCGGATTGCTTGGCATCGACTGGGGATATGGATTTGATGCTGTACCGACAGGTGAATCCGGAGCAAATAAATCACAATTCCATTTTGTCATAGGACAACAGTTTTAACGGTTGAATATTAAATTCGGAAGAAATGAAAAAAGCAGGTTTAATAATAGGATTAATGATTCTGATCTCAGTTACGGCTGTGGCTCAGAAATACGCTTTTGTTGACACTGATTATATCAGGAAGAACATCCCGGCATTTACAACGGCTCAGGAACAGCTCGATCAGCTTTCGGGCCAGTGGGAGAAGGAGGTAGCCGATGGCTACGCCATCGTTGAACAGATGTTTAAATCATACCAGAGTGAGGCTCCGCTTCTTTCTCAGGAAATGAAGACCAAAAGGGAAGAAGCAATAATTGCCAAAGAAAAGGAGATAAAAGAACTCCAGAATAAATATTTCGGTATGGAGGGCGAGCTTTTTAAAAAGAGGGAAGAGCTTGTTAAACCCATTCAGGATGAAATTTTAAAGGCGATAAAGGAAATTGCCCTCGACGGCAGTTATGCGGTGATATTCGACACTGCCTCAGGAGGAAATGTGCTTTTTGCTAATCCTAAATATGATATAAGCGATCAGGTACTTGAGAAATTAGGTATTACCAATTAAATAATTACTTTTGCATAATTTTTAAAACTATTGAAATGAAAAGACTAACAGCTATTTTAGCTTTAATCGTCATCACAGTCTCTGCAGGATATTCCCAGAATCTTAAATTCGGACATGTAAACGGAAATGAAGTTGTGCAGGCTTTACCCGAATTCGATTCGGCAAATGTTAAACTGGAAAATTTCCAGAAGGAGTTGATCAATGCACTGGAACTGATGTCGGTGGAGCTGAATAATAAAAACGATGCATATACAAAGGAAGAAAAGAACCTTACCGACCTGGTTAAACAGACCAAGCAGCAGGAGATAATCGACCTTAACAGACGTATGCAGGATTTCCAGGCCAAAGCTCAGGACGATCTCAGGCTGAGGCAGCAGCAACTGTTTCAACCCATCCAGGAAAAAGTTGAGAAAGCAATTAAAGATGTGGGTAAGGAAAATGGTTTCGTTTATATTTTTGATATAGGAACCGGTGTTCTCCTCTACTTTGATGAGACTAAAAGTACCGATGTTACCGCCCTTGTTAAAGGAAAACTCGGTGTTAAATAAGGAACTTATGATTTACCGGTGACCATCCGCCGCCAGGCCGATGGTCATTTTTTTATGATTATCAGGTGAAAGACAGACCAATAGGGATATTCGATTCAGGTGTCGGGGGATTGACCGTAGCCCATGCTATCAGGCAACTGCTTCCTGACGAAAGCATTGTTTATTTCGGTGATACGGCTCATTTACCCTACGGCGATAAATCGGCCGACTCCATAATTCAATACTCACGAAAAATTACTGAATTCCTTCTTGAGAAAGATGCAAAGATCATTCTTGTTGCCTGTAATTCTGCTTCAGCATCTGCTTATGAGGTCCTTAAAGAAGAATTTCCTCATACCCTGATACTGGATGTAATAGACCCCGTGGTTGATTACCTTGCTAAAAAGACCTACAGTAAAATCGGCGTGATCGGTACAAAAAGAACCATCAGCTCAGGCACATACGATAAAAAAATTGGCGAAAAGATAAAGAGTGCCGGGGTAGTATCTCTGGCCACACCCCTGCTGGTCCCGATGATTGAGGAAGGATTTATCTTTGATGATATCAGCAATGCCATAATCAGGACTTATCTTTCAAATCCTTGTCTTACCGGGATTGAGGCGCTGATCCTCGGCTGTACACACTACCCTATCATCAAAAACCAGATCAGCAAGTTCTTTAATTTCAACATAGAGGTTATTGATTCAGCCAGGGAAGTTGCACAGAAGCTCAGGGAGTTACTTGTAAAAAATGGTCTGGCCAATACCCCGGGGCTGCTAAAGGATTCTTTTTACGTATCCGATTTTACGCCCTGGTTCGGAAAAATCTCGAGGATGTTTTTCGGGGAAGATATTGATCTGGTAAGAGCTGATATATGGCATTAGGTAACAGATGAGGGATGAATGCATAATACATGACCAAAATCATATTCAATTCTCGTTAATTGTAGTTCTTTCGAACTTAATAAATTAACTTTGCTGTTCATAAACAATTGATTGATAATTCTCAGGGCTTTTGTAAATTTTCCCGATCATGGCCAAAAATTCCAAGGTAATTGAAAGAGAAGAAGTGGTGATACGGTTTTCGGGTGACTCCGGTGACGGTATGCAGCTGACGGGAACTCTGTTCTCCGACACTGCAGCTTTATTCGGAAATGACCTGTCGACATTTCCTGATTATCCTGCTGAAATACGTGCACCACAGGGAACTGTAGGAGGGGTGTCAGGTTTCCAGGTTCACCTCGGGCATTCTGAAATATATACACCCGGTGATTATTCAGATGTACTGGTGGCAATGAATCCTGCTGCCCTGAAAGCCAATGCAAAGTGGGTAAAGCCCGGTGGAACAATAATTTACGACAGTAATAATTTCTCTGATAAAAATATTGAAAAGGCAGGATACAAAAGCGATCCCATTGCCGAGGAGAATCTTAGCGGCTATAATATAATCGCAGCTCCCATTTCTCAGATGGTGAGAGATGCACTGAAAGATTTCGGACTTGATCCTAAATCAGTTCTCCGCACAAAAAATATGTTCGCACTGGGTATGGTTTACTGGCTTTTCAGCAGGAAACTGATATATACCGAACAGTATTTTGATAAAAAATTTGCCAAAAAACCTGAGATTGCAGAAGCCAATAAGGTGGCACTCAGGGCAGGCTACTATTACGCTGAAACGATTGAAGCACTTAGTCCGGTTATTAAAGTGGAGCCTGCTCAGATTGCGAAAGGTGTCTACAGAAATATATGTGGCAATACAGCTACTGCGTGGGGGCTTCTTGCAGCAGCAGAAAAGGCCGGGCTGAATCTATTCATTGGATCATATCCAATTACCCCTGCAACAGGTATACTGGAAGAGCTCGCCGCCCGTAAGGATCTGGGAGTTAAGAGTTTTCAGGCTGAGGATGAGATAGCCGGTATATGCACGGCCCTTGGTGCAAGTTTTGCCGGAAATCTGGCCGTTACCTCAACATCCGGACCGGGCCTGGCCCTGAAATCAGAAGCTATCGGTCTGGCCGTGATGGCTGAACTTCCAATAGTGATAGTCAATGTTCAGAGAGGTGGTCCTTCCACCGGTCTTCCTACAAAGACAGAACAGGCTGACCTGATGCAGGCACTTTACGGAAGAAATGGTGAATGTCCGGTTGTGGTAATTGCCGCCAGCACACCTCACGACTGCTTTAAATATGCTTTTGAAGCCGCCCGTATAGCCCTGGAACACATGACACCAGTGATTCTGCTTACCGACGGTTACCTGGCCAATGGAACGGAACCCTGGAAGATACCTAGCATGAAAGACCTTCCCGAAATAAAACCCCCCATTGCTGACCCAAAAGAAATACCTTTCATGCCATATAAAAGGGACAGTGAAACCCTGGTCCGTTCATGGGCCATACCCGGAACACCCGGACTGGAACACAGGATAGGAGGACTTGAGAAAACAATAAAGGGAACAGTATCATATATTCCGGAGAACCACGAGCTGATGGTTAAGATGAGAGCCGGCAAGGTGGCTAAAGTTGCAGATAAGATACCTGATCTTAAAGTCTGGGGAGAGGACTCCGGCGACCTTCTTGTTATCGGCTGGGGAGGTACGCGTGGATATCTTATGACGGCAGTTAGTGAACTACAGGCCGAAGGTTACAGGGTGAGCCTTGCCCATTTCAATTATATCAACCCAATGCCTTTGAATGTGGCTGATGTCTTTGGGAAATTCAGTAAGCGCGTTGTGGCGGAACTTAACCTGGGTCAGTTTGCTGACTACCTGAGAATGAAGCACTCCGAATTCAGCTACCGGCAGATCAATAAGGTGCAGGGATTGCCCTTTACCATCAGGGAGATAAAGGAAAGTTGTATTAAAATACTGGAGGAGAAATAAAATGGAAGAACCACAAACATTAAAATACACTCCAAAAGACTTCAAGAGCGACCAGGAAGTAAGATGGTGCCCCGGATGCGGTGACCATGCAGTCCTGAATTCTATACAGAAGGCACTTACTGATCTTGGAATACCAAAAGAAAAATTCGCATTCATATCAGGTATAGGGTGCTCGTCACGATTTCCCTATTATATGGATACATACGGATTTCATGGCATTCACGGACGTGCTGCAGCCATTGCAACGGGTGTCAAAACAGTAAACCCGGAACTCTCAGTCTGGGATATCACAGGCGACGGTGATGCCCTGGCAATAGGGGGAAATCACTTCATCCATTCCATCAGACGAAATATAGACATCAACATAATCCTGTTTAACAACGAGATATACGGTCTTACCAAAGGCCAGTATTCTCCCACATCAAACAGAGGCCTTGTAACCAAGACTTCTCCCTTCGGGACTGTGGAGGAACCTTTTTCCGTTGGTGAGCTTGTGGTAGGTGCCAAAGGAAAATTCTTTGCCCGCACCGTTGATTCCAACGTCGCTCTTTCAACCCAGATATATATCGAAGCTGCAACCCACAAGGGAGCTTCAGTTGTGGAAGTACTTCAGAACTGTGTTATTTTCAACGACGGCATACACGAAGTTGTGACAGGGAAAGAGGTCAGAGAGGAGCGGACCATAATACTGAAACATGGAGAACCCATGATCTTTGGAAAAGAAAATGACAAGGGTCTGATTCTCGACGGACTGAAACTTAGAGTTGTGAAACTGGGAGAAAACGGCTTTAATGAACAGAACATTCTTGTTCATGATGCGCATGAGCCTAATCCCGGTATACAATATATGCTTGCAAACATGAAATATCCCGATTATCCGGTAGCTCTGGGGGTGATACGTTCAGTCACTGATCATACCTATGAATCGGATGTTGAGAACCAGATAAAAGCAATAAAAAAAGACTCAAAAATTAAATGCATGGACGATCTTCTTATGAGCGGATCGACATGGACAATAGACTGAGATAATAATTCATCTCAGAATATATTATTGGCTCTCCGTTATTAACGGGGGGCTTTTTTTTATTATTTTTATTTTTTCATCCTCAAGTGGTTGCGAAATATGGATAATGACCGGCAGATATCACCTGAATACCGCAGGTTGCTTCATGAACAACAGGAAAGGGTAAAGGAACTCTCATGCATAAATCAGACCACCGGGATTCTGAAGGAAGGAAAACCCATCGAAGAGACCCTGCAGCAGATAGTGCTGCTTCTTCCTGCTGCATGGCAGTATCCCGAGTTCACCGAAGCCAGGATAAAATACAACCTGAAGTCTTTTGAAACACCTGAGTTCAGGGAGACAGCCTGGAAAATGACCCAGGAATTCAATACCATTGATAATGAAACAGGTGTAATAGAGATCTTCTATACCAGGGAATTTACAAATGAGGATGAAGGACCTTTTCTCAAGGAAGAGAGAGACCTGATATCAAATATTTCCAGCCTGCTTACTGGTTTTATCAACAGCTATAAGGCCCGCGATATACTCCGTAAGGCAAAGTCTTCAGAAGAACCTGAGAAGGATATGCAAAATGTGCCGAGCAGGAAACTGCTTCAGAGGTTCCTGGAAAGGCATAATGCAGAGCGGGACGTATTTCACGATCTTCAGCCTTTTAAAGTCAGGGAGATATTGCTTGTTGCAAACCTGTATGATGCTTACACAATAGAGGGCGAAGGAAGATTCTCAGACCACATGCTGGGAGAATATTACCAGCTCAGCCTGACCTCACTGCCAAGAGTAACAGGTGTGTCAGGTGAGGATGAAGCATTTAACCGACTGAGAGCCAGACATTACGATATGGTTATCATCATGCTTGGTGTTCATAAGGAAAGCCCGATGATACTGTGCTCAAAGATAAAGGATAAATATCCGTATCTGCCTACTTATCTGCTTCTCAACAATCCTGCTGATGTGCCTTTCGTCAGGAAACAGAAAAATGAGGGCGTTCCTTTCGATAATTATTTTGTATGGACCGGAGAATCGAAGGTGTTTTTTGCTATGGTGAAGCTCCTTGAAGATAAGGTAAATGTAGATAATGACACAAAAAAAGGACTTACGGGAGTGATCCTCATTGTTGAGGATTCGGCAGAGTATTATTCGAGTTATCTGCCCATGCTGTACACGCTGGTGATGGAGCAAACCAGAAACCTTATTGAAGACGCCTCTTCCGACGAACTTTATAAAGTATTAAAACTCAGGGCCCGGCCTAAGATCCTTCTTGCCTCCGACTGGGAAGGTGCCATAACTATATTCAATAAGTTCAAAGAAAGGATCCTGTGCGTGATTTCCGACATGCGTTTTCCGAAAAACGGAGTCATAAGTGACTCAGCCGGGTATGAACTGATAAAACTTATCAGGCAGGAGGTGCCAAACCTTCCTACTCTGTTGCAGTCGGCAGAACCTGAAAATGCACAATATGCATTTGAACTGAAATCGACATTTATCAACAAAAATTCAGAGAGCCTGCTTCAGGACCTTAAGTCATTCATAAACTATTATCTCGGTTTTGGCCATTTTGTATACCGCGATAATACAGGCCGTCAGATCGCTGTTGCAAAATCGATGAAGGAATTCGAAGCTTACCTCGAAACTGTTCCTGAAGATTCTCTTGCCTATCATGCCATGAAAAATCATTTCTCCCTATGGCTCATGGCCAGGGGTGAAGTGAAAATAGCCAAAATAATTAATCCTCTGCAAATAAGCGATTTTGCATCACTTAAAGAGCTGCGGGAATTTTTAATAGACATAATACGAAAACGCCGGCAGGAAACCAACAAAGGCCGGGTTGTGAATTTCGAGGAATCCGCTGTTATCGACGAAACCAATGTCGTAAGCCTGGCTGGCGGATCGCTGGGCGGCAAGGGAAGAGGTCTTGCATTTATCAACACTCTCATATACAGCTTTGAGCTCGGCAAACTCCTGCCAGGGATCAGCATTAAAGCTCCGGTCACATCCGTAATTGGCACCGATGAATTCGATATGTTCATGGATCGTAATCATCTGTGGGACAAAGTTGTGGAAGTAAATGATCATTTCATTCTGCAAAAACTTTTTCTGGCAGGTAATCTCAGCTACACTCTTGAAAAGGAACTCCGGATCTTTCTCAGGCATATAGAAAAACCTCTTGCCGTGAGATCGTCGAGCCTGTTCGAAGATTCACTGAGCCAGCCGTTCTCAGGCATATTCGGAACTTATCTTCTTCCGAATAACCATGATGATTTTGATTTAAGGCTGCACCAGTTGACAGATGCCATTAAACTTGTCTTTGCATCAACTTATTCAAAAAGTGCCCGTCAGTATTTTGAGGCGATAAACCACAAGGTCGAACAGGAAAAGATGGCTGTGGTAATTCAGGAAGTCGTAGGGAACAGATACGGGGATGCATTTTATCCTCATATCAGCGGAACGGCACAGTCATATAATTTCTATCCTGTTGCCCACATGATGCCAGAAGATGGATTTGCTGTAATGGCTGTGGGACTGGGGCATTATGTCGTTGAAGGAGAAAAATCATTCAGGTTCTCCCCTGCATATCCGGCCCTGGATGTGATATCACAGAAAGATATGTATACCAACTCGCAGGTATTTTTCTATGCCGTCGACATGAACAAAAGGAACCTCAACCTTCTTGAAGGTGAAAATGCGGGTCTGGAAAAACTCGATATTGCCACCGCTGAAAGACATGGAACAATAAAGCACTCAGCATCGGTGCTGAATGTTGACAACGATATCATTACACCAGGCCTTGATGCACCCGGACCAAGGGTTATTAATTTTGCCGATATCCTGAAATATAACTATATCCCTCTGGCTTCCACACTTAAAACAATACTTGACATAGTAACCGAAGCTACCGGCAATCCGTCAGAGATTGAGTTTGCAGTCGACCTGAACAGAGATGATGAAGGCAATGCCTCTTTTTATCTTCTCCAGATGAAACCTCTTGTAGGAAGAGGTGCAGTTTATTCATTTAATCCCTCTTCACTGGATCAGGATCTGATTATTCTTGATTCGCCGCGAAGTATGGGAAACGGAATTGTCGATACCGTTTCCGACCTGGTATATGTTGATCCTGAAGAATTTGATAACCAGAAAACTCTTGAGATGGCATCAGAGATTGAAAAAATAAACGACATAATGATAAGTGAAAACCGGAAGTATGTCCTTATTGGTCCGGGAAGATGGGGTTCACGCGACAGGTTCATTGGCATACCTGTGGCGTGGCCGCAAATCTCCAATGCCAGGATTATTGTTGAAACAGATTTGCCGGGATTCCATCTCGATGCTTCTCTGGGCTCCCATTTTTTTCATAATGTCACGTCGATGAATGTAGGGTATTTCTCTGTAAGCACTGCTGCGCGGAAAGGCAACGTAAACTGGGAAAAGATAAGAATTCAGGAAGTAGTAACGAAAGGAAGTTTTTTCAAGCATGTAAGATTTAGCAGTCCTCTGCTAATCAGGATGGACGGTAAAAAAGGATACGCAGTTATATCCATGACTGAAAAAAATGAACAGATATGACAATCATTAACGGAATTGTTGACCTGCAGAAATACGATTTCACGGATACTTCTTTTAATCTGTTAATGCAAAAGAGGATACACAGGGTGCTTCTGATCTGCAGTAATTACGACAATTACATGCTTGAGGAGGATGGCAGAATTGACGAACAGATATTTAACGAGTATGTTTCCTTAAACTTAAGGTATCCTCCGATTTTTATTCAGACCGATAATGCCGATGATGCATTTGCAATACTTGGTGAAGGGAACGTCGACCTGGTTATCTCAATGCTATCTCTTAAGGGTACAGACGTGTTTGCCATGGCAAAAAGGATTAAAGAGAAGTATGAAAGGATCCCCATCGTTGTTCTTACATATTTCTCACGTGAAGTGTCATTACGGCTTGAGGGTGAGGACCTGAGCGCAATCGACTATGTTTTTTGCTGGCTTGGCGACGCTTCACTCATCCTGGCGATTATTAAGCTTATCGAGGATAAGATGAATTCCGAACATGATATTGAAAGTGTCGGGGTTCAGGCTATTATACTGGTTGAGAATTCGATCCGCTACATATCTTCATATCTGCCAAATATATATAAGATAGTACTGCTTCAGTCTCTTGATTTTCAGAGGGAAGCGTTGAATGAGCATCAACGGATGCTGAAAATGAGAGGCAGGCCAAAGATCCTTCTGGCAAACAACTTCAATGATGCTGTTGATTTGTATAATAAATTCAAATACAATGTTCTCGGGGTCATCTCCGATATAAGTTATAAAAGAGACGGTATCCTCGATGAGAATGCAGGGTTCAGACTGTGTGAGGTGGTAATGGCTGATGATGACAAAGTACCCTTTTTACTGCAATCTTCAAATCTTGGCCACAAGGAAAAAGCCGAAAGCATTGGCGCAGGATTTATCCATAAATATTCAAAGTCTCTCTCTCTGGAGTTGCGTAACTTTATTATCCAGAACCTTGCCTTCGGCCCATTTGTCTTCAGAAATCCCGACACCCTCGAGCCGATAGCTATTGCTACCGACCTGCAAAGCCTTCAGCAAAAGCTTCTTACAATACCCGACAACACACTTGAATACCATGCAACACGAAATCATTTCTCAAAATGGCTTAATGCCAGGGCTCTTTTTCCTGTTGCACAGATGTTTAAATATGTCAGGAAAGACGATTTTGATACCATGGATGAAATGCGACGTTTTCTATATGTTGCAATTTCTTCATTCCGTCTTGGGAAGGGCAGAGGTGTAATAGCGAAATTCGACAAGACAAGTTTCGACGAATACCAGATCTTCTCACGTATCGGAGAAGGGTCTATCGGAGGAAAGGCAAGAGGCCTTGCCTTTATAAACAGGATAATCAAGAATCACAAACTCTTCAATCGTTTCCCCGATGTACTGATCACTATTCCCCGGACAGTCGTGCTAAGCACAGACATCTTCGATGAATTTATGGATCACAACAACCTCTACACAGTGGCATTATCTGATCTTCCCGACGAGGAAATTCTGAACAGGTTCATCAATGCCGAACTTCCGGGCCGAGTGTACCAGGATTTCTATGCTTTTCTGGATGTGTCGAGAAATCACCCGATAGCAGTGAGGTCATCGAGTAAGCTGGAAGACTCGCATTATCAGCCTTTTGCCGGAGTTTATTCAACATACATGATCCCTCGCCTTCCTGATAACAAACAGATGGTAAAGGCAATGTCGGACGCCATCAAGGAGGTGTATGCTTCTGTTTATTATAAGGCCAGCAAAGCTTATATGACGGCTACCGCTAATGTGATCGATGAAGAAAAAATGGGCATCATTCTTCAGGAAATATGCGGTAACAGGCATGGAAATATTTTTTATCCTACAATTTCCGGGGTGGCACGATCGATAAATTACTATCCCATTGGTTCGGAAAAGGCAGAAGATGGTATTGCCAATGTCGCTTTCGGTCTGGGTAAACTGATTGTCGAAGGAGGACTTTCTCTTCGGTTCTGCCCTAAACATCCCAGGAAAATATTACAGCTCTCTTCTCCTGAAACCGCAGTCCGTAATTCACAGAAGGAATTCCGCGCCCTCGACCTTAACATTGAAAGTTTTGTTCCCTCAACCGACGATGGCGTGAATATTCTCCATATAGACATAAATGATGCAGGTAATGATAATGCAATGAGGCAGCTCGCTTCCACCTATGACAGGGTGAACAATGTTCTGCGCGACGGCATCCTGCACAGCGGAAAGAAGGTTATTACTTTTGCAGGAATACTCCAGCACAATTCTTTCCCCCTGGCTGAAATACTTTCAACCCTTCTCGACCTGGGGCAGAGAGAGATGAATAATCCCATAGAGATAGAGTTTGCAGTTAACCTCGAAACTCCTGCAGGCACTCCGAAAATCTTCAATTTCCTTCAGATAAGGCCTATCGTTCATTCGGATGAGACATACAATATTAACCTGGAAAACATACAGCCTGAGCGAACGATAATCCTTTCAATGTCAGCTCTCGGGCACGGATTGTTCAAGGGCATTCACGATCTTGTTTATATAAAACCTGAATCGTTCAATGCCTCCCATAACAATGACACCGTAGCCCTGATTGAGAACCTCAATGCACAGTTCGTTAACAAAAGTGCCGGGTATGTCCTCATCGGACCCGGGAGATGGGGGTCAACAGATCCGTGGCTCGGTATCCCTGTAAAATGGTCGCAGATATCTGCTGCAAGGATAATAATTGAATCGGGATTAAAGAATTATCATATCGATCCCAGCCAGGGGACACATTTTTTCCAGAATCTGACTTCATTCCGTGTGGGATACTTTACAATAAATCCATTTATAAATGAAGGGTATTATGATGTTGATTACCTCAATGGTCTGGAAGCGGTATATGAAGACAACATTTTGCGCCATGTAAGATTTGAGAAGCCTCTGGAGATAATGGTCGACGGTAAAAGACATAAGGGTGCCATCATGAAACCTTCATGACACTGAAGACAGATAAGCCCAATTGTCAGAAGAATATTTTTGCCGGTTCGAATTCAGAAAGCCGGACGATCAGAATGCCACTCCCCCGGTAACTGCGTCGGGGTTAATTTTCCTGATGAGTCCCTGCAGCACTGATCCTGGTCCCACCTCGGTGAAAGAAACAGCTCCGTCTGCAATCATACTTTGAATTGTCTGGGTCCAGCGAACGGGCGAGGTAAGCTGGGCGATCAGATTTGCTTTTATCGTGAGCGGGTCGGTAGACGGTGAAGCCGTCACATTCTGATATACCGGACATACTGGCTTGCCGAAGGGTGCATTGTTAATTGCTTCCTCAAGTTCGGCCCGTGCCGGCTCCATAAGGGGTGAATGGAAGGCTCCGCCAACAGCCAGCTTAATGGCTTTTCTGACGTTCCTGTTCTTCAGTTCTGCAATGACCATATCAACACCCTCATCAGATCCCGATATAACGATCTGCCCCGGACTGTTATAGTTGGCGGGGACAACGACAGCGGCGACGGATGAACATATTTCCTCAACGAGATGGTCGTCGGCCCCTATTATTGCAGCCATCGATGAAGGATTCATCTCGCAGGCTTTCTGCATCGCTTCGGCTCTTTTTGCTACAAGCCTCAGACCGTCTTCGAATAGGAGAGTTTTATTTGCCACCAGGGCTGAAAATTCACCCAGGGAATGACCGGCAACCATGTCGGGGATAAAGCCTTCGCCAAGAACAGCAGCCATTATCGTTGAATGAAGGAAAATAGCCGGCTGGGTTACCCTGGTCTGCTTAAGATCTTCAGCAGTCCCTGTAAACATAAGGTCAGTTATTCTGAAACCCAGAACGGAATTTGCTTTTTCGAACAACTCTTTTGCCAGCGGAAAATTTTCGTAGAGGTCTTTACCCATTCCGGAGAACTGTGACCCCTGACCCGGGAATACGTATGCTTTCATATTATGTTAAAAAATTATCCGGAAGAACTAGTGAAGTTTTGATCCTATAAGATGAACAAACTCTTCTCGAGTGTTCAGGTTGCTGAGAAAAATCCCCGTAAATGCAGAAGTGGTAGTCACTGAATTCTGCTTTTGAACGCCTCTCATCTGCATGCACATGTGCTGGGCTTCAATGACCACTGCCACTCCAAGCGGATTCAGACATTCCTGAATGCAGTCGCGGATCTGCATGGTAAGTCTTTCCTGTACCTGCAATCGTCTGCTGAAAGCTTCGACTACTCTTGCCAGCTTACTGAGCCCGGTAATGTATCCGTCGGGGATGTAAGCCACATGTGCCTTACCGTAGAAGGGAATCATATGATGTTCACACATGGAAAAAAGATCAATATCTTTCACAATCACCATCTGCTTGTAATCTTCCCTGAACTTTGCAGAGTTCAGTATATCGCAAGGATTCTGCGAATAACCCATGGTAAGGAAATTTATCGCTTTAGCAACTCTTTCAGGAGTCTTCTGAAGTCCTTCCCTGCGTGGATCTTCACCTATCAGCTCAAGGATCCTGAAATACAAACCCGATAGTTCTTTTATGTTCTCTTCATCCCACTTGTCAATTCTCTTATAACCGTTTCCATTTGTCCTCACGGAACATTTTGTCTTGTTTTCCTTTTTAGCCATAGTATTCAATATAATTGTTTTCTGTCTCTTCCACCTTAACGCAGTGCAGCATTGCACCTTCTTTTTCGATCACAGGTTTAAGTTCATTCCAGATTGCAATGGCAAGGTTTTCGGTTGTGGCAATTTTGCCTGCCATAAAATCAACATCGGTGTTCATGTTCCTGTGGTCAAGTTTGTCAATCACTTTCCCGTTGATGATCTTTTTCAGCGTGGTCAGGTTCATTACAAACCCATGGTCCTCCGAAAGTTCTCCTTTAACTGTAACCCACAGAACATAATTGTGTCCATGCCATGTGGGATTCGAACATTTGCCGAAAACTTCCATGTTTTTTTCGTCTGACCAGTCAGCCCTGAACATTCTGTGTGCAGCACTGAATCTCTCCCTTCGGGTAATGTATATCATAACGAATATATTTGCTGCAATATTAACAAATAAAGTGTATAAGGGTACGGGTTAAAGCAATATATTTGGATTGCGAGGAACCTGACATATCCTGTCCTGATGGTTCAGGACCTTCTTACCGGACAGAACATGTTATGAGCGTGAAAAATGAGGTATAATTATGATAGACAGCATTCTTCTTGTATTTGCCACTGCTGCCGAAGCTGATTCAATGAAAAAAATTCCCGGGATCAGACAGGAGGAATCCGGGATATTTTACGGGAACACTGGGATATCTGTGCTGGTTACAGGGGTGGGTGCAATGAATACTTCGTGGGAGATGGCTAAATGGATCAGAGCAAATTCCATCCCCGGACTGGCGATAAATGCCGGAATTGCTGGAAGTTACAGGAACCACATTAATAAAGGGGATGTGGTAATGCCGGTCAGGGACTGTTTTGCAGATGCCGGGATCGAAAGTGAGAGCGGATTTTCAACTCTTGCCGAATCAGGGCTGGCAGATCCGGATGGTTTTCCCTTCAGGGATGGATGGCTTGAAGCTGAAAATGAATATGTAACAAAGGCGCTTGCGCTTTTCAGACCCGTGAATGCTATTACCGTCAATACAGCTTCGGGTTCGCTGACAGCTATCACAAGGCTCACTGACAAATATAATCCGGATATCGAGACAATGGAGGGAGCTACTTTTTTTTATATTTGCATAAGGGAGAAGATCCCTTTTCTGGCAATGAGGTCGGTCTCAAACAGGGTAGAGCCAAGGAATGTTAAAAACTGGGATATTCCGCTTGCCCTTGAGAATCTGTCGGAGAAGCTTAAAGAACTTTTACATTTGCTCTGCACATAAAGATGAAACTGACACTAGGATTCTCTTCCTGTCCCAACGACACTTTTATTTTTGATGCCATGGTCCATGGCAGGATAGATAACGAGGGGCTGGAATTTGACTATCTGCTCGCTGACGTAGAAGAGCTGAACAGGAAAGCTTTCAGGGGAGACCTGGATATAACCAAGATGAGCTACTATGCATTCGCCAATGTATCAAGGGAATACCTGATCCTTGATTCGGGCAGTGCTCTGGGATACAGGAACGGTCCCTTGTTAATAAGCAAGAACCCTCTTGGTCACCACGAAATAATAAATGCAAGAATAGCTATCCCCGGCCAATATACGACCGCCAATATGCTTTTCAGTATAGCATGGCCTGATGCTAAGATTAAAACCGAATACCTTTTTTCAGATATTGAAAGAGCTGTCCTTAATGATGAAGCAGATGCCGGTCTGATAATACATGAAACACGTTTTACCTATTTCCGCAGGGGTCTTCATAAGGTGGCCGATATGGGTGAATACTGGGAAAAATTGACTGGCTGTCCAATACCTCTGGGCACAGTGGTTATAAACAGGAGGATACCTTATCAGACAGCCCTGAAAGTGAACCGTATTATCCGGAGGAGCCTGGAGTATGCATATCAGAATGCTATGGCTTCATATGATTTTGTGCGGTCTAATGCAAGGGAAATGGACAGTAACGTTATGAACAGTCACATAAAACTTTTTGTCAACAAGTTCACGGTCAATCTTGGCCCCGAAGGGCGAAATGCAATAACGGAACTCTTCAGGATAGCATATGAAAGAGGAATCATACCTGAAATGCCTCAGCAGATTTTCCTGACCGCTTCTTAGGAGTTGACGTCTGAACCAGAAGATACTGATCATACCTGAGGAAAAATTGTGTGCACCTGATCCGTCAGCCTGATTAGGCTGCCTGCAGATGATAATGTTTTCACTTTTTATTGTTAGATTGCAGAGCCAATAATTATAATAATGATAATGAAAAGAATAATTTCAATTTCTCTGATGGTTTTTTTAGCTGTCGGTGCTGTCGCACAGCAGAATAAGGTAATTGACAGGATAATAGAACTGGGCAGGACTGATAACCGTACGATGCATCATCTTGATGTAATTGCGAATCGTTTTGGAGGCAGACCTGTCGGATCGGATGCTTACGAAAACGCGGCACTCTGGTGTGCGTCGGAGTTCAGGAAATGGGGTATGGAGGTGATAATGGACGAAGCAGGAAGTGTTCCTGTGGGATTCAATCGCGGGCCCTGGTTCGGCAGACTGCTCTCAGATAACGGCATGGTTCTTCATTTTGCAACTCCTTCATATACAGCAGGTACTAAGGGTGTCCAGAGAGGTCATGTTCTGCTTGAGCCAAAAACACGTGCAGAATTCGACAGGATGAAAGGAGCTCTTAAGGGAGCCTGGGTGCTGATAACCGGAACAAACAGCGGCTGGCCAATCGACTGGTCGGCTCAGGGTGATTCGATACGCGCAAGTGTAATAGCATACAATGACTCCGTAAGACAGGCATCGCGGGGCGGAAGAATGCAGGGACCGGGTGGACCACCTCCTGGTTTCGGTCCGCAGCAGTCAGCACCTCAGCTGAAGGATGAACCTGCACTTTTCTATAAGGAGATGTGTGAAGCCGGTATCCTGGGAGTGATACAGTCATCGGCAGTCCCGATAAGAGCACTTTACGACCGGAAAAATATCGACAGGATGACATTTGAGACACTTCCCACTGTATGCGATATAAAGCTCGACGAAAGTCAGTATGCTATAATAGAAAAAATGGCAAGGGAACGACGATATTTCCTGCTCGAATTTGACATTCGCAATCACTTCAAGCCCGGACCGGTAAAATACCATAATGTTATCGGAGTCATAAAGGGAACAAAATATCCGGATGAATACGTGATGATGGGAGGCCATCTCGATTCGTACGATGTGGCAACAGGTGGTGTTGACGACGGATCGGGAGCGACTCCGAATATGGAGGCTGCCCGGCTTATCTTGGCCGCAGGTGGTAAACCGAAACGGACGATCCTCGTTTGTCTCTGGGCAGCTGAGGAGTTCGGACTTCTGGGTTCCAAACACTGGGTTGAGGCAAATGGTGCCAAATTGCCGAAAATCTCCAATTATTTCAACCGTGACGGAGGCCCCACCGTGGCTTCAGGACTGACGGTTCCTGAGGCTATGTATGACGACTTTGAAAAAGTATGTGAACCTCTAAACAGTATCAATCCGGAGTTTCCTTTCACACTTCGTAAGAGAACACAGCCTCCGCGTCCAAAGCCTGCGGTTGCCAGTGGTACCGACAGCGGTCCCTTTGCCATAAAGGGTGTGCCTACTCTTTCCTTCGAAGCTCCCGATGCCAAGGGTTACGACTTCAGCTATCAGGAAATATGGCACACGGAGAACGATCTGTATAATAAAAGTATACCCGAATATCAGGATCACACTTCAATTGTAACGGCTGTGGTCGTCTATGGACTGGCCAACCTCGACCATCTTTTATCGCGCGATGGATATTACAGTGACGGTAATTAATTAATCATTGTACTTCATAAGCCAATGAAGCTAAAGGATATTGTAATTAAAACACGTTCGTTCAGACGCTTTGATGAATCCTTTAAAGTGAATATTTCAATCCTTGAGGATCTTGTGGGTCTGGCAAGGCTTTCAGCTTCCGGCGCCAACCGGCAGCCTCTGAAGTACATGCTTGTTACTTCTCCTGAAGATTGCAGCAGAGTATTTCCTTCAGTGCTTTGGGCCGCATATCTGAAAGACTGGGATGGTCCGGGACCAGGTGAAAGACCTTCAGCCTACATAATAATACTGGGTGATCTTGCGATAACAGATAATTTTGGTGTTGACCATGGAATAGCAGCACAGAGTATGATGCTGGGTGCAACAGAAGCAGGGTTGGGAGGATGTATGATTGCGTCAATAAAGCGTGAGATGCTGAGAAAAGAGTTAAATATCCCCGGGGATTATGAGATCCTGCTGATCCTTGCACTGGGTAAACCGGCAGAAAATGTCATTATCGACAAGGTGAAAGATGGTGACATCAGATACTGGAGAGATGATGATCAGAATCATCATGTACCAAAACGGGAACTATCGGAGCTGATAATCAGATTCTGAAATGAATTCCATAAAGAAGCATTTGCTGATCCTGCCATTACTGGTGGTTTGTTCCTGTTCCCTTTTCAGCCAGGGTTCAGGAACAACAGGAAAGATGTTACTCTTCCACGGCTTGATCAGGGATGCAGAAACGAATGCAGCTATCGGCGGTTCACAGATATTCATAAACAGGATATTCTCAGGTGTAAGTGATGAGGAAGGAAGGTTTGCATTCTATGTAAACAGGCGCGATACTGTGATTTTCAGAAGTCTGGGGTATAAGCCTGCCACAATACAGGTAGACGATTCTCTCAGCGGTAAAGAATTCATTGCAGGTGTTTTTATGCACACCGACACACTCGGGATTCAACAGGTTGTTATTATGCCAAGGATTGCATCCCTGCGATCCGATCTGCTCAGGCCTCAGATAAGCTCCGATAAGAAACTCGACAATGCAAAATTCAATCTTGCAGTGTCTGCATATCAGGGAAGAGTGGTTCAGGGAGAACTGGGCGATCCGGCAATGAATTATGAGATCATCAGACAACAGCAGAAAAACGATGCTTATTCAAAAGGGCAGATACCTTCCGATAAGCTTGTAGGCCTGAGCCCCTTATTACTTATTCCTGCAGCTTATCTGCTCATAAACGGTATTCCTGAGAAGCCGGTAATGGTAATACCGGTGATAAGTGATTCTGAAGCAGATATGATATACAGAAAGTACCTGGAGTTACTTAAGGAAAAATAAAACCATATTTTCAGAACTCAAAAAAACGGAACCGGCATTTCTTCCGGAGACTGTGAGATCATCCTTTAATGAAAACAGCTTTTATTATGTCCTGGACCATTCTTGGATTTTCCTTCATCCTGCGTGTGCAGTAGCCGAACCATTTTTCCCCGAAAGGCACATATATCCTCATCGTATGTCCTTCATTTACAATACTGTCGCGTAACTTTGGCGTCACTCCGTAAAGCATCTGGAACTCATACATGTGCTTTGGTACATTGTATTTCCTTATAAGCCTGTATGCTCCTTCAATCAAAGGTTTGTCGTGAGTGGCGATCCCGACGTATATTTTATTGGCCATCATGTACTCAAGGTCTTCAAGATAATGCTGGTTTATCTCTTGGTATTTCTTATAGGAAATTTCTTCCGGTTCAACATAAATGCCTTTACAAAGACGGAAATTCAATGGAATATCTTCACTGTTCAGGTCGGACAGCCCTTTTATGTCGTCGAGAGTTCTCCTGAGGTAGGCCTGAACTACAAGTCCTACATTGGCCGGGAATTCTTCCTTCAGTCTCCTGAACAACTCAATTTCAAGAGTTGTACAGGGTGAGTCTTCCATGTCGATCCTGATGAAATTCTTGTAGGAGGCAGCTTTCGCCACTATTTCCCTGAGATGTTTATAACAAACCTCCTTGTCAATTAAAAGCCCGAAACTTGTAGGTTTTACCGAGAAGTTACCGTCGATACCCATTTGCTGTGAAAGGTCTATGAGATCAAGGTATTCTTTTTTGTTCATTTCCGCTTCACCGAGATTTTCGATAAACTCACCAAGAACATCAAGGGTGACTTTTATATTCTTGCTGTTGAGGTCTTTGCAAACACGCATGGCATCTTCAGCGGTCTCCCCTGAGATATATGATTTGGAAAATATCCAAACGAATTTTTTGGGGAACCAGGGCAGTATTGCAGCAATGAATCTGTTGAACATAGGTAGATATCAATTATATTTATTTAAGTTGCTAATTTAAGAGGATAGCTCAATCCTTTTTACTGACCTTTGTCATTTATAATGGTAAATAAAAATGAAATTATTTATTTTGAATTAATTTTTACTCCTGTGCAACCAAATAACTGTCTGCAAAGTCTTAAAATTGTCCTCAGTATATGATGAGCGACCAGCAA
>ERZ795048.911-NODE-911-length-28915-cov-38.458177_pt1 | contig 28915 bp, 23 predicted proteins | sample MGYA00375132_ERZ795048 | MGnify/ENA primary metagenome ERZ795048 (study PRJEB30177, sample SAMN05720225) | activated sludge metagenome | isolation source: Anaerobic digester | place: Hong Kong | collected 2014-12-17 ... | reverse complement strand
ATATAAACCCGGCAGCTCCCTGCTCTCCCACACAGCTACCCGTGCAGTACCATCGGCGAATAGAGTCTTAACTTCTGTGTTCGGTATGGGAACAGGTGTTCCCCTCTATCTATAACCACCGGGAATAGTTTAAAAGTTAATGAGACATATTAAATAAATCATAAAAAAACAGTCAATTAAAAATATTTTAAAATTACTTATTTTTTTATCCTGCTTTGTTTACTTTATTCAGCATCGCAAAAATCAGATTACAGACAATACAAAATAACATTGTTATTGAACCTGAAAAAAGATCCCTCTCTATGAAAAAGAAGTACATACTGGCAGCAAGAGATCCCAGTGCTAATATAAGCAGTATCTTATTCATCTTAACCCCCTACTAATCCTGATCTTCATAGATTACAGCGAAATCTGAAACAATATCTGTATCATTCAAGTCAAGCAGTCTTATACCCACGGTAGATCTTCCCTGTGCTGAAACATCACCAGCAAGAAGTCTGATAGTCATACCGGATAAAGATGTTATAATTATCTCATCAGCAGATGTTACAGATCTTATACCGGCTGCAGCACCGTTTTTATCCGTAATCTTCAGGTAAGTCATACCTTTACCGCCACGGCCTTTATTAACAAAATTATTATACCCGATCCTTTTCCCATAACCTTTTTCAGAGATAACGAATAGAGATGTATTTGGTTTAACAATGTCCATTCCTATGATATAATCATCACTTGTCAGCCGCATACCGATTATACCTGCAGCTGTTCTGCCCATTGAACGCATTTTCTGAAGATTTGTCCTGAGAAGAGATCCATTTCTGGATGCGATGACGAGGTCACTCTCCTTCTCAACAACCTTGACATCAACAAGCTCATCATCTTTCTTAAGATTAATACAGATGATACCACCCTTCCTTGCATTGATAAATTCATCAATAGCTGTTTTCTTAAGAATACCGAATTTTGTAGCCATACAGAGAAAATCATCAGTTTCAAAAGTTTCGATGGAGCATATTGCAGTTATATTTTCACCTGAAGCGAGGTTGATAATCCCTTTTAGTGATTTACCTCTGCTCGTTTTCGATGACTGGGGTATCTCATAAGTTTTAAGAGCAAATATTTTACCCTTATTTGAAAACAGAAAGATGGTATCGTGAGTTGTAGCTACAGTCATCATCTTCACAAAATCCTCACGTTTGGAGGACATCCCCATAACTCCTTTTCCGCCGCGCCCCTGTTTTTTGAATGTATCAATGGGCATCCTTCTGATAAATCCGTCATTTGTTATTGATACAACCATGCTCTCTTCAGCAATCAAATCTTCAATATCAAAATCTGTTGATGAATCCGCACCAAGAACAATTTCAGTTCGTCTTTTATCAGCATATTTTTCTTTTATGGTTATGAGTTCAGTTTTAATGAGGTTGTTAATCTTGATCTCACTTTTAAGTAAAGCCTTAAGTTCAGCTATAAGTTTCTGAAGCTCTTTCAGTTCATCAATAATCTTCTTTACTTCAAGGCTTGTTAGTCTCTGAAGCCTCATCTCAAGAATTGCCTTGGCCTGAATTTCTGAAAGGCCGAATCTTTTAATAAGTTTTCCCGAAGCCTCGTCAGGTGTTTTTGAAGCCTTGATAATAGCAATTACTTCATCAATATTTTCAAGGGCAATCTTTAATCCTTCAAGGATATGTGCTCTCTCTTCGGCTTTTCTGAGATCATATTTTGTTCTTCTTATCACAACTTCACGTCTGTGAAGAATGTAATGAGAAAGCATAGCCTTCAGATCCAGTACCTTTGGAACTCCATCAACAATTGCAAGGAATATGATACCAAAAGATGTCTGAAGTGAAGTATGTTTCAGCAGCTGGTTTATTATAACACTGCTGTTTGCATCCTTTTTAAGACCTATATAAATACGCATGCCGTTTCTGTCAGACTCATCTCTCAGTTCTGAAATACCTTCAATCACCTTTTCATTTACAAGTTCAGCAATACGGGTAATCAGGTTTGCCTTGTTAACCTGGAAAGGAATTTCAGATATGATTATCTCTTCGCGTCCTTTTTTATTCTCTTCTATTTCATATTTTCCGCGTATTGTAATACTTCCGCGTCCTGTGGTGTATGCCTTAATTATACCGTCATTTCCGAGTATTGAAGCTCCTGTGGGGAAGTCAGGACCTTTAACATATTTCATAAGATTTTTTACAGTGGTATCAGGATTATCTATCAGGTGTACTGTTGCATCTATAACCTCTCCAAGATTATGAGGAGGTATCTTTGTTGCCATTCCCACAGCTATACCTTCAGATCCGTTCACGAGGAGATTCGGATAAGCTGCAGGGAGTACTACCGGCTCTTTGCGGGTATCGTCAAAGTTCGGATTAAAGTCAACAGTCTCCTTGTCTATATCCTGCAGAAGTTCCTCTGCCATTTTATTCATTCTTGCTTCGGTGTACCTGTATGCAGCAGCAGGGTCACCATCTACAGAACCGAAGTTCCCCTGTCCGTCAATAACCGGCATTCTCATGGAAAAATCCTGAGCCATCCTTACCATGGTATCATATACAGCTGCGTCACCATGGGGATGATAGTTACCTATTACTTCACCGACAATTTTTGCTGATTTTACATAGGGCCTGTCACTTCTCCATGCCCTTTCATTCATGGCATGAAGAATCCTTCTATGTACTGGTTTCAGTCCGTCTCTTACATCCGGGAGAGCCCGTCCAACAATTACGCTCATTGCGTAATCGAGATACGCTCCCTTCATCTGGTCTTCTATTTCAACATGAACTATATTTGCTGGCTGCTGTTCATCTGTATTCTTTTTTGATGGCACTTCATTATCTCCGGTAAATTATAAATTATATTAAAGATCAAGATTCTGCACATTATGGGCATTATCTTCAATGAATTTTCTTCTCGGTTCAACAGCATCACCCATGAGAACCGTGAAAATCTTTTCAGCTTCAACATCATCATCTATCTGAACCTGAAGCATTATTCTATGCTCAGGATCCATAGTTGTATCCCAGAGCTGTTCAGGGTTCATCTCACCAAGACCTTTGTATCTCTGTATTGAGTACTTCTGATCTTTAATTTTTTTAAGCAGAGTATCCTTCTCTTCATCAGAATAAACATAATGAGCCTCTTTACCGGCCTTAATATTGTAAAGAGGGGGCTGAGCGATAAAGAGATAGCCGCTTCTTATAAGTTCCGGCATATACCTGTAAAAAAATGTCAGGAGGAGTGTGCGTATATGCGCACCGTCAACGTCAGCATCTGTCATAATCACAATCTTGTGATACCTTGCTTTATTTATATCAAACTCCTCGTCACCAATACCTGTTCCAATTGCCGTGATTAGGGTTCTTATTTCATCATTTGAAAGGATTTTATCAAGCCTTGATTTTTCAACATTAAGAATTTTTCCCTTAAGCGGTAGAATAGCCTGAAAAGTCCGGTCTCTCCCCTGCTTTGCGGAACCACCGGCAGAATCACCCTCAACTATATAAAGCTCGCACTTTGCAGCATCTCTTTCAGAGCAGTCTGCAAGTTTTCCAGGAAGCGTATCATTTTCAAGGGCGCTTTTTCTTCTTGTAAGGTCTCTTGCTTTTTTCGCAGCAAGTCTTGCCCTTGCTCCTAAAATACACTTCTCAATAATCTTTTTTGCCTCCTGGGGATTCTCCTCGAAATAAAGCGAGAGGTTTTCAAATGTTGCTGATTCAACAAGGCCCTTTACCTCGCTATTTCCAAGTTTCATCTTGGTCTGCCCCTCGAACTGCGGTTCTGATATCTTTACACTTATTATTGCAACAAGGCCTTCACGTACATCATCACCTGAAAGCTGTGTCACATTTTTATCAAACTTCCCTTTTTTAAGGCTTTCATTAATAGCCCTTGTGAGTGCCGATTTGAAACCGACAAGATGAGTACCGCCCTCTTTTGTATTAATGTTATTTGCGTAAGTAAATACATTTTCATTATAGGAGTCTATATATTGAAGAGCTACTTCAATATCTACGTTTTCCTTTACAGTATGAAAATGCAGCGGTTTCTTAACTATTGATGTTTTGTTTTCATTCAGGAACTGAACAAATGAAACCAGGCCGCCTTTAAACTGAAATACATGTTCGGTACCTTTAGCGGTTTTTTCCTTTGCATCCCTTTCGTCTCTTAAGGTTATTTTTATGCCGGCATTCAGGAAAGCCAGTTCTCTTAACCTTTTTGAAAGTGTATCAAAGTTATATTCAGTAGATGAAAATATCTCATCGTCAGGCCAGAAGTGTGTTCTGGTTCCCCTCAGTTTTGATTCACCTGCCATTTTAACATCACCTGACGGAACACCCTTTTCATAAGACTGGATATATTTTTTATCATCCCTGTATACTTCAACTATAGTCTTTTTGGATAGTGCATTCACTACTGAAGCACCAACACCATGCAGTCCTCCTGATACCTTGTATGTATCATTATTAAACTTTCCACCTGCGTGAAGTTTTGTCATAATTATTTCAAGTGCTGATTTTTTATATACGGGGTGAGGATCAATAGGGATACCGCGTCCATTATCCACTACCTCAATTGAATTATCTTTATGTATTGTTACTACAATGCTGTCACAATGCCCTGCAAGAGCTTCATCTATTGAGTTGTCAACAATCTCATAAACAAGATGGTGAAGGCCGTAAACGTCTGTTGAACCAATATACATTGCAGGTCTTTTTCTTACAGCTTCAAGGCCCTCTAACACCTGTATATTATTTGCGCTGTAATTCTTAGTCATTTTCTCTACTCCATACTATTTCGTCTTCATTTATAGATTTGCGCCTGATAACAGTAAAAGGGCTGACCCCGGTTCCTGTTATATTATTTTTTACATCTATAACAATTAGTTTTTCATCTTCTTTAATCTTTTCGAAAACCCATTTGTTATCTTCAGACTTTTTTAATGTTTCAGTATTAAATATACCTACACACTTCCTGTCACTTATCAGAACATTATTACCGATATGTATAAACATTACTTGTTTTTACTCCATCTGCTCTTTCGTACTTCAAACCTGATGGCATTAATATATTCCGGTCCAAAATCATCTTTGATTTTTTTTAAAATCTGATTCTGATGCATAGATAGATCATTGGAATATGCTGAATGGTCTACCCTTATAAACAGAATATTTTTGAATATTCTGTCCGGGGTACTGTGTGATGAAAGAATTTTACCCACATATTCCGGCCATTTTTCAGCAATCCTTTCAAGAAAAAAAGATTCATTCAGATCCAGTTCATCTATAATATCCGGAACAATATTACTGAATGAAAGTGTCTGATTTTTTCTAATATCTCCAAACCTGAATTTCAAATTCCTGTCCGGTTACCTTGAAGTAATTCTGCCATTATCAACTGAAAAAATTTTAAGGTCACCAAGTATCCCCTTTTTTATATAATCTGAGTTTACCATGGTGAATATGAGCTGGCTTTTATTTTTCAACATATCAATCATATTACTGCGTCTCTTTTCGTCAAGTTCTGAAAAAATATCATCAACAAGAATAATACTTTTTTTTTGTTTTATTTTACTTATCATTTCAAATTCAGCAAGTTTAAGGGATATCGAAGCTGTTCTTTTCTGGCCCTGAGACGCGTAATTATTGAAATTAATTGATTCTCTGTTCTGAAAGATATAATCATCTCTCTGCGGACCGGTCACAGTGCTTCCTCTCCTAAAATCATCTCTTAACCTTCCCTGCAGCAATTTATAAAAATCATCTGCGCTTAAATAATTAAAACTGTTATATCTTATTTCCGGAGATTCTGACTCACCGCCAATAAGAGAGTAGGAATTATTAAAAAAAATATTAAACTCTGATATGAAATTTTTTCTTCTTTCGAATATAATAAAAGCTTTATCCGCAAACAGTCTGTTCCACACATCAAGCTGCCTGTTATCAGCTTTCCCGTCCCTGATCTTTTTAAGCAGGTTATTCCTGGAGTTTAGAACTGACTTGAATTCATTCAATTCATCAATATATTCAGGAAATATCTTGGATATTACAGAATCAAAATATCTTCTTCTTAATTCAGGTGCACCTGTTATTATATTGATATCAGCAGGATTAAATATAACAGTGAGAAGTTTTCCATAATAATCAGAGGCCCTTGTTATCTCTTTTCCATCGATTCTGATTTTTTTTTTTATTTTTTCACTCTCATTAAGAAAACCTACTTCAAATTTTTCATACTCCGAATCTGCGATATTTCCGCTGCAGTAGTATGATCTGCTTCCCCATCTGATAATATGTGAGTCTGATGTATTTCTGAAAGATTTGAGATTTGATATAATTGAGACAGCTTCAAGAATATTAGTTTTCCCGGATCCATTATCACCTGTTATAAAATTAATCTCAGGTGAAAAATGAATATCAAGAGAACCGTAGTTTCTGAAATTCATCAGTTTAAGATTATTCAGTATCATTTTATTCTGATGCAGTTTTTATCTGTATTGGCATAATAACTGAGATATAATTTTTATCATCCTCAGGTATTATTGTCACAGGGCTCATCTGTCCTGTAATCCCGCAAATAAATGAATATGAATTAACCTGCTTAAGAGTATCAAAAAGAAACTGTGCATTAATCCCTAAAATTACTTTCTCTTTACTGTCTGATTCATAAGTTATTTCTTCTTCAGCTTTTCCAAGTTCAGGTGTGTTGGCCTCAATTTTAAGAACATCCTTATTAAAAGTCATAACTATTTTATAAGCCGGTTCACGTGTGAATATCATCGCTCTTTTTACAGAATCGAGTATCTTTGATGTTTCTATCACTGCTTTAAGGCTATACTCTTTTGGAATAATCTGTTTGTAATTAGGGAACTGTCCGTCAACTATCCTTGAGATAATCTCTGTGTCATCTATTTTAAAATAACACTGGTTGCTGTCAAAAGATATCCTGCATACTCCGTTATTATTAAGAAGTCTGTATACCTCGTTTATAGTTTTAAGGGGAATTATTATACCCTCACCTACAATTATTTCACTGTCAATACTTCGTGTTATCATTGAAAGCCTGCGTGAATCAGTTGCTATTGCAGTGATTGATCCCGGATTTTCAGATACCAGGTAGATGCTGTTGAATACCGGTTTAATTGTGTCATTAGCAGCTGCATATATAACTTTTTTAATCATCTCCTTCAGAACAGCCTGTTCTATTTCAATTGAATTTTCCATGCTCACTGCAGGAAGTTCAGGAAATTCATCTGATGCAGTTCCATAAAGCGTGTAATGACCTTTAATATTAGCAGATTTTATATCTATTACATGTGAATCGTCTATATCTATGACAATGTCGTCGTCAGGGAGTTCTTTTACAATACTGGAAAATTTTTTTCCGTTGGCAGTGAAAGAAAAAGAACTGTCAGCAACAGCTTCAATTTTTGTTTTAATTGCCATTTCATTATCAGTACCTATGATTTCCATCTGACCTGATGAAACATTAAAAAGACAGTTTGATAAAACGGTATTTATATTTTTTGATGAAATAACTGAATCAGCAATGCCGATAGCTTTAAGTAAAAGTTCCTTGTTTATGTTTATTCTCATTTATGATCTCCTACTATATATATTATATTAATGTTTATTATTAATTAGCAGTAGTTGTAGTTCGCTGTATATGTTAATAACCTTTTTAATATCTGATTAAATCAGCAGTTTTATTTTCTATATACTGTTGATATTTTTCAATCTAATTTCATATTTTCAGGAATTGTTAGAATGTTAATAAAGTTTTAATTTTAGACTCATTATTTTAACATATTATGAGCATATTATTAACAGTTTATTAACTGCGTAGTTCGACTTTAAGGTCCTCAATCTGTTCTTTAAATTCGTAATTATTTTTCATGTCATCTTCAATTTTGTTAATTGCATTAACTACTGTTGAATGATCCCTGTCACCGAACTGCTTTCCTATATCAGTTGTTGTCATATCTGTAAGCTTTCTTGTGAGATACATTGATACAAATCTCGGCATAACAACTTTACTTTGCCTGCTTTTAGATATTATATCCTCAACAGTTACACCGTATAAATCTGCGACACGGGATATTATATCATTAGGAGTAACTTTACGGCTTGTCTCTTCATCAAAAAGATGTTTCAGATGTTCTTTTACGTGCCTTACTGAAATAGGTTCGCGGTAAATATCATAAACCATTCTAAGATTTGCTAATGCTGACTCAAGTGCGCGTATGCTTGAAGTAATTCTCCTTGCTATGTAATTAAACGCTTCATCTGAAATTACAATATCCTCTTTTGCAGCTTTATTTCTTAGAATAGCTTCTCTTGTCTCCAGATTTGGAGTCTGAATATCTGTTATCATACCCCATTCAAACCTTGTGCGGAGCCTGTCAGCAAGAGTTGCTATCTGTTTTGGCGGTCTGTCACTTGATATAACGATCTGTTTTTTATTTTCATAAAGGGTATTGAACGTGTGAAAAAATTCATTCTGTGTTTCCTCTTTTCTCTCAAGAAACTGTATATCATCAATCAGTAGAATATCAACATTTCTGTATTTAATTTTAAAGCTTTGTTGTGTATTTGTCTGTATTGAATAAATAAATTCATTAATAAACTGTTCTGTTGATATATAGAGTATTTTCAAATATGGACGTTCTTTAAGCAGGTAATGCCCGATTGCCTGAATAAGGTGTGTCTTACCCAGTCCTGTTCCGCCGTATATAAAAAGCGGGTTGAACTGTGTGGCAGGTGATCTTGAAACTGATTTAGCAGCGGCATGTGCCAGCTGGTTGTTTGGACCTACTACAAAGTTTTCAAATGTATAGTTCTGATTAAGAGGTGAAACTCTTTCATTTTCCATTCTTGGTGTAGTTGTTATATTTTCAAAAGGGGATGAATCATTTTTTTTAGGATTTTCATATGCTGAACTTTCAGTAATAAACTCACAATTATATTTTTTACCTGTTGCAGATTCTATTATTTCTTCAATATCTTTCAAGTATTGATCTTTAAGATGCCTTGCAGCAACATCATCCTTAACTCTTATTTTCAGAAGATCCCCGTCAATTGAGAGAGGTTCTGTATCTTTAAGCCACATCGCAAAAGATTGTTTATTAATTCTTGTTTCAAGATTTTTCAGGACTTTATCCCATATGACCTGTGCCAAAATAATACCTCGTATCTTATCAACAATTGTTGATAAATTTGTTTATAAATATAAAATCTTCTGTGGAAATCAGAATACCCGGCAGTCACAATATGTTTATATGAGGACTTAAAGCCGGTTTTTTAATTTTTCTCAGCATAATTTTTATCCGAAATAATAATTTCCCATTAATTTTTAATTAATTGGAAAATCAGCAAGGCAGAAAAGTTAAAATGAATATTTTCAGCATTAAAAATATCAGGTTAGAAGACAGTATAATTATGTAGTTTTGAAGAGCATATTTGGCAACAAATTAATTAAAGGAGAATTACGGGCTTGGTAAAAAAATGAAAATGTATTGATAATATCTTAATAAGCTGTTTATAACCTTTAAATTCTGTGGATAAGATAAATAATATTGTTAATAATTTTTATTAACTAAAGATAGCTTAATTGTCACAGTATTATATTGATGAAAACTTTATATTTTTACACAAAAAGCTTTATTAAAGAATAATTACGACTTAAAGATATGTGTATTGTTCAGTAAACTTATTATAACAGGAAAAAAGATGCCGGGTAGAGAAAGATATTATATAAGAGAACTTGAGGAAAAATTCTTCAGGATTAAGATGAATTATTACAGGTTCGTTATAAGGAATGAGGATAAAAATGTTCTCAGTAAGTTTGCCAAGATACCGGAAAGCTGGGATGATTACAGATTAGCTGAAGGTTTATTAATTAATGAAGATGTAAAAAACCGGCTGAGTGATATTAAAAAACGAAAATCATGGGAGCTTAAACTTGAAAGCCTCTATCTTTTTTATATAACAGATGTTGAGAATAAATTAATCTCTGTAATGCAGCAGAGAGACATATCTGAAAATGAAATCGATGAAGCAATAGACTCTGTGAATAATCTGATTATTGAATTTGATGATGAACTTATTAATTTTAAGTATCTTATGCTTACTCTGGCAAAAAGATCGATCAGTGATTTCTATTATATATTGAGTGCTTATAACAGATTTTTCTTTAAGAAGAATTTTCTTTTTGAACGAGATGTTAAAACCATAATGAATGATTTCATTCCAATATTAACAAAATATAAAAACAGAAAAAAACTTTTCAGCAGATTTCTCAGATCCAATGAGGAAATTGAGCCTTTATTTCCTAAAAGCTCCAACCAGCTTGGCTGGAGAATGAATGAATTCGCTGTTAAGGAGTATCTCGATAAGTCAAACCAGGCTGTAAAAATGGCGGAACTTAACTGGACTGTAAAAGAGGGTTTTGAATATAAAAAAATTCTGATGAATTACTACTCATTTCTTAAATATTATTATAATGATAATGACGGCAAGATGTTTCGTCTTAATTTTATAAGTGACTCTTTGAAAGTAAAACTTGATGAGGGTAAAATAAGCAGAGAGATCTATGATTCATATGAGGAGATTAAAGAGGCATTCAGAGAATATAAACTGCATTTTGAAGGAGCAGGACTTCTTGAATTCGGTCCGGATGAAATGTCATATATTGAGCTTCTTGATTTTATTTACAGGGTAAGTAAAATTATCGAGTTTTACCATCTCCGGAATATGAAGCATGAGCAGCTTCAGGTTTTCAGGAATCAGTATTTCTATTATATTGAGAAGGAGATTTTTTCAATTAAGGGTTAGATGTTTTTTTCTTTTTAAGCTCTTCTATATGTGACGCTATCTCACTGTTGAAGGGCATTTCTTTGAATGCAGCACTCAGATGTTTTTCCGCCTCTTCATAATTACCTGATTTAAGATGAATGTATCCAAGGGTGTCTCTGTATGAAGGATTGTTTCTGTCCCGCCTGTTTACATATTCAGCTATCTCAAGAGCCTTATCTATGTTGATATTTTTTCTGGCCATTAGATAGGCTGTTGAATTCATACTGTTAAGGTTGGTTTTATCGTATTTTAAAACTTCACTGTATGTACGTATGGAATCATTTATTTTACCCGATTTTTCAAGTGTATAGCCTTTCATATTAAGGGCTGTTACATCAGATGGGAAATCCTGGAGTATATTATCAAGAGTTTCCAGGGCTTCTTTATATTGATCAAGGTTAATGAGGCAGAAAGCGATATTTTTTTTAACCTGGAGGTTGTCAATAAACCGGAATTTCAGTAAAATAACCCTGTTAAAATATTCCAGCGCGGTTTTAAAAAGCCCGAGCCTGGTATAGGCTATACCGAGATTGTATAATATCTCCGGATTATCTTTATCCAGTACTTCCCCTTTTTTAAGTTCTTCAAGAGCGGAACCATAATCTGATGCTAAAAGGCTGCCCACAGCTGATTTTAGTATGGATTGAACAGAGCTGTTTAGATCATTCATTGTATGATTATTCTCTCCTTTTATATCCTTACTTTACCGGCCAGTTCCCTGATTTTCGTATAATCTGTTGAGTCAACAGTCATTGGTGTTATCGAAATATACCCGTTTTTAATAGCGTAATCATCATTCCCTTCTTTTGAATCAGTATCAATATGTCCGTTAAGTGAAACCCTGATCTCTTTTGGGTTGACTTCACTTTTTATATAAGTATCTCTATAATATCTTTTCGACAAAAAAGTATATTCGATTCCTGATATTTCTGAAAAAGGGATATCCGGGTAATTTATATTGAGAAATGTATCAGCTGTTACAGGATTATCTTTTATATATTCAGCGAGAAATTCAGATGCCTCAGGCATATTTGGTGAAGCTTTATGAAAACTGTCTATTGAGAAAGCTATTCCTGGTTTGCCGAAGATATATGCTGTTCTTGCACCTGCAACTGTGCCGGAAAAGTGCACATCGTCTCCCAGGTTCGGGCCATGATTTATACCTGAAATAACAAGGTCAATTTCAGGTATCAGGTCTGAATGCAGAGCAAGGCTTACACAGTCTGCGGGGTAACCGTTGACAGAAAAAACCCGGTCGCTGATTTTTGTTACAGTAAGCTCATCCCTGACTGTAAATATATTTGAGCAGGCGCTCCTTTCCCTGTCAGGTGCAATTATATAGGTCTCGTGATATTTTGAAAAAATTCTTTCAAGAATAATAAGACCTTCAGCTGTGATTCCATCATCATTTGTAAAAAGTATTTTCATTTAAAAATCATCCTTTCGCTTATTTCCTGTTAAACATCATCTTATGTCAAGTATTCAATTATTAAAAAAATTGTTAGAAATACTCTTGCCTTATTACCTGTTTATTTATAATTTTCATATAAAATCGGGATTATTTATATCTGATATTTTAGAATTTAATGGAGGATGGAAGTGAAAAACTGGTTAAAAGTATCAATATTAGCAATTGGATTAGTTTCTTTTATGACTACGAACAGTTTTGCTCTTGTTGACGCGGCTGTTTGGGGTGGTTATGTATTTAAAGGCGAGCTTGAGGATAGTAATGATGATCCTAAAGGGGGCCAATACGGGTTCAAGGCTCATTATAATAAATCTCTTATACCATTGCTTGAGATTGGTGTAGGTGGTTTTTATCAGTATTCAAAATTAAAATTTGATTATGAGCTGACTGATTCTGAAAAAGATATTAACAGGCAGAGTGCGGGTCTTGATGCGAATCTTATTCTTTCTCTCCCTATAATACATCCTTATGTGAGGGGAACATATTCTTTCTGGGATAAGCTGGAAGTTGCTGGGGAATCTGATACAGATTATTTGAAAGCTTTCGGAGCAGGCGGGGGTCTTGAGTTTTCTTTTATCCCTTTTGTAAGATTTTATTTTGAATATATGTATGATTATTCAAATCATGATTCATACATCAAGTCACATTCAGCTAATATAGGCTTGAAACTTGATATATAACTGTTTTTAAAAAAGTTTGAGTTTAAAAAATCCGGTGATAAACAAGCCGGATTTTTTATGCGTTAATTATCATTTTTTATTAATATTTTCTTTATAATTTCTTCATAAATTTTCAGCTTATTGAGCTCAGAAAATATTCAGAGAAACGGTTATGATTGTGAATGAAAATATTAATAGCAGTATAAAATTAAGAAATAAATCGGGAGAGAAAAAACACAGCAGCATTATTTTTGATATCTTTATTGAAAAGTTTTTTCTTATTGTCGGGCTTTCATGTCTCCTGATTCTGTTTCTTATTATGCTTTTTCTTGTCAGGGAAGGGGTACCTCTTTTCAGTAAAATAACTTTAATGGATTTTATTACAGGGAGTGAATGGTATCCCACAAGTGAAAATCCCAGATTTGGCGTTCTTCCTCTTATTGTAGCGTCAGTTTCAGTCACTATGCTTGCTTCTCTTATCTCTATACCTTTAAGCCTTGCTGTTGCTATTTACCTTGCCGAACTTGCAGGGAGCAGGATCAGAGAAATTGTTAAGCCTGTGGTTGAGATTATAGCATCTATTCCTTCTGTTGTCATTGGTTTTTTCGGCATGGTTGTTATTGCACCTTTTCTTATGAATAAATTTAATATAGACTCCGGACTTAATATGTTCAACGCAGCAGCTATGCTTGCATTTATGGCTATACCTACAATTGCCAGTATTTCGGAGGATGCGATTTCATCTGTTCCGGTGAGTCTGAAGGAGGCTTCGTATGCATTGGGTGCTAACAGGTGGCAGACGATTTTTCATGTTACTCTTCCTGCATCTCTTTCAGGAATATGGACCGCAATAATTCTCGGCATTTCAAGGGTTATTGGTGAAACCATGGTTGTGCTGATGGTTGCCGGGGGCGCCACACTTATTCCTCATTCTATATTTGATCCGGTTAGACCTCTCACATCCAATATTGCAGCGGAAATGGCTGAGGCTGAAGTAGGTGGTGTTCATTATAATGCTTTATTTGCAATAGGATTAATACTATTTGTAATAACATTTATATTTAATCTTGTGGCGGATTACCTTTCCAATAAATATAAATTCAAATCTAATTAAGGCTTAATTGTTATGATAAAAATCAACAGAGCAAATATAACTGAAAATACTGCTTTTTTTATGGTAAGGAGCGGAGCGTTTATTGTTATAGGGATTCTCCTTTTTATTCTCGGTTATATTTTCGTGAAAGGGGCTTCGGCAATTTCATGGGAGTTTCTTACGGAAATGCCCCGGAAAGAGATGACTGAAGGGGGTATATTTCCTGCAATAGCGGGGACATTTTACCTTATGATTGGTTCTTCATTGATCTCTATTCCAGTGGGTGTAATCACAGCAATATATCTTTCGGAATATGCAAAGAATCCGCGTATTGTTAAAATAATAAGGCTCGGTATAAACAACCTTGCAGGAGTTCCTTCAGTTGTATTTGGTTTATTCGGGTTAAGCCTTTTTGTAATATTTCTGGGTTTCGGAACTTCTATACTGGCGGGTTCTCTTACTCTTGGTCTGTTAAATCTCCCTGTTATTATCAGATCAACGGAGGAAGCTCTTATAGTCGTACCTGAAACATACAGGGAGGCATCTATTTCTCTTGGAGCAACAAAATGGCAGACGATTTATAAAATTGTTCTTCCTAATGCCCTTCCAGGCATACTTACAGGTGTTATGCTTTCCCTTGGAAGGGCCGCCGGCGAGACTGCGCCTATAATGTTTACAGCAGCGGCTTTTTATACGCCGGATCTTCCGGTTTCAGTTTTTAACGAGGTGATGGCTCTTCCTTATCATATTTATGTAATGGCAACAGCCGGCACTCATATACAGGCAACAAGGCATCTTCAGTATGGAACGGCGATAGTTCTGATAGGGCTTGTTCTGATTCTGAATCTGACAGGATTAATATTGAGATACAGGTTCAGAAGAAGATTACGATAAAGGGGGCCAGGTTATCTCTGTCCGTTATTTAATACGGGTAAAAGTGATATAAGTAAAAAATGATTTTACTTTTTAGGTTAAATTAATAATCTAATCCGTATCTCAAATCAGGTGATCGGATTAAAGTGAAGCATAGAACTACCAACAGGCTGCTCGGGACTATAATGAAGGCCCGTAATAATGCAATATACAGACTTATCTACAGATTTCCCCGTTTTTTTGTTTCTTTATTAATATTATTCGCTATTATTATACTATACTTTTTTGTAAGCTTTGTTATGAAGTATGTTGTTGTTTTTAAGTGATATGAAATGAAATTATTAAATAGAACCGGTTTTATCTGTTCCTCAGCTGCAGTTATTCTGCTGTTTCTATCCTCATCTGTCCTTAAAGCTGATATATTTCAGAATGAATACCCTATCGAATACAGATACAGGTACACTGGGGCCAGTATTAAAACTGTTAATGGAAAGTTTTATGCTTATATTGTTCTTCTTTTTAACGAGAACCCGCATTTTGTTAACCTGATCCAGAAAGGTACAATATCGATGAAGGAAATCGGCAATGAGGGTTTCAGTGTTAAAGCATACCGGAATTATCTATCAACAATACAGGAACCTAAACTTCTGGAGGACGCTGAGTTAATACTTAAAGTTTTCCTGGGGCCGGATAATTTTAATGATATCCGCCTGAAGCAGATTGAAGATGCCCTTGTAAGAAGAAATATTGTATTAAGGTTTTACAGAGAGGGTTATTATAAAGGAGCAAGATTAAGCCTTGATTATTGTATTTATGGGGAAAAGATTAAGATTGATATTACTCACCCGTTTCTTGAAAAAACCGATGAGATGTACTATATAAAACCATATATTTATTATGATGAGTTCTCAACAAGCAATTCAACTTTTTATCATGATATGATATATATAAATCCGGATGAGGTTTATAATGATTATATAATCGCAAAAAACATAATTAACGGCAAGGATTATAAAACAATGTTTTTTGTAGGATCAAAAGTTACAGAAGATATTAAATATTGTATTAACATGGCTTTTAAAAACAAAACCTCAATCAGAGAGGAGATTTGGCGGATGTTCGTTATTCATGAACTGACGCATAAGTATCTGAATAATAAGTTAAATAATTTTGACCAGGTAACAGGTGAGGAGTTATCTCTTTCAAGTACAATTTATGCTAATCCCTATCTTGGTATGTCAGTAATGTACAGCTATCTTAATTACGGGAGCCTCAACCCTCACAGAATGGCAGCAATGAACTATATTACTTTTCTTGCAGAAAATTCAGGTAACAGTGATCTTCTTAAGAATCACGGTCTGATTAAAAATATTCCGTACGATAAAATTAGGGAACTTACCAAAAATCATTTTTATCATTGTATCAGTAAACTGAAAAACCGGAGATAGAGTCTCCGGTTTTTTAATAAAAGTATTTAATAAATTATTCAGGCTTCATAGTGGGGAACAGCAGAATGTCTCTTATGTAGCTCTCCCCTGTGAGAAGCATGACAAGCCTGTCAATACCTATCCCCATACCGCCTGTCGGGGGCATACCCGCTTCAATTGCCTGAACAAAGTTTTCATCCATTGGAGGGGCCTCTTCATCAACCTCTCTCCTGAGGGACTGCTCGAATAATGTCTTTCTCTGGAATACAGGGTCATTTGATTCGCTGTATGCATTGGCAAACTCTGTTCCGTTTATAAACAGTTCAAATCTCTGCAGGAATCTTTCATCTTCAATATCCGGCTTGCATAGAGGAGTTGTTTCAACCGGCTGGTGTGTAACAAATGTCGGATTTATCAGTTTATCCTCTACAAGGAGTTCAAAGAGTTCATTTATTGCAAGTCCCCTGATATAATCCCCTTTAAGTTCTCCGCCATGTTTTTTTACGGCCTCTTTAAGTTCATCATCGCTCATTGTCATTACATCAAGGCCTGAATATTCCCTGATGGCATCTGTCATTTTTATCTTTTTCCATGGAGTGGTTAAATCGATCTCTTTGCCGTCGAAATTTATTTTTGGTGATCCGTTTACCTTGAGGGCTGTATCAACAATGAGTTCCTCTGCCAGGGCCATCATGTCATTATAATCACCGTATGCCTGGTAAAGTTCAAGCATTGTGAACTCAGGGTTATGCGTACGGTCGATCCCTTCGTTCCTGAAACATTTGCCGATTTCATAAACCCTGTCAAAGCCCCCTACTATAAGACGTTTAAGATAGGGCTCCAGTGATATTCGGAGATAAAGATTTATATCAAGTGCGTTGTGGTGTGAGGTGAATGGAGAGGCTGCCGCTCCTCCATAAACTGGCTGAAGAACAGGTGTTTCAACCTCAAGAAACTCCTTTGTGTCCAATATTCGCTTTATATTTTTTATAATCTGTATTCTTTTAAGAAAGGTCTCTTTAACTCCCGGTGTTACAATAAGGTCAACCTGTCTGTTTCTGTATCTCAGCTCCTTGTCGGAAAAGAGGTCAAAGGTTTCTCCATCTTTTTCTTTTACAACAGGGAGCGGGCGGATGTTTTTTGTAAGGAGGGTGAACTCATCTGCGAATACCGAAATTTCCCCTTTCTGGGTTTTTTTTACGATCCCTTTAACGCCGATAATGTCACCCAGGTCGAGTTTTTTAAAGAGGGTGTATGACTCCTCCCCCACTGCGTTGCCGGCAAGGTATACCTGGATCCTTCCATCCCTGTCCTGAATTGTACAGAAGCTGGCTTTCCCCATTATTCTGATGGCCATTATACGTCCGGCTATGGAAACTTTTTTTTCTGATTCAAAGTAGCTGTCAAAATTTTCTATTATATCTTTACTGTATTCTGATACATCATATCTGTATGGGAACGGATTTATCCCGAAGTTATCCCGAATTTCATTTATCTTATCAATTCTTATCTGTATGAGGCTGTTTGTGTCTTCCATCTGGTTTACCTGATATTAATTTTATTTATGATTTACATAGTGTCGAGCCCGTCTGAATTCTCTTTTTTTACTGCAGCGGAATTACTCCAGATTAAAAGCCGGAAAAAGCAGGCGCATTATCAGTTTTTCACTCTTTTTTAAAATATTATGATGTCAAATTAATTTTGATCATCATAATTTAAAGTTAGCAGTAAATCAGTTGTCATAAAATTTTAAATATAAATAACTTATTTGTAATTAGAGCATCATAAAATAAGTTAGAAAATGCTGTAAAATTTCTCTGAATAATAATGAGGTTTGATAAATGTTCGAATTTGAAATGGGCCCTATACGGCCCCCAAGTGAAGCTTACAGTGTCCTGTTAAGGATAACACGAAACTGCCCATGGAATAAGTGCGCTTTCTGCCCTGTTTATAAGGGACAGAAGTTTTCACTGAGAAGTGTTGAGGAGATTAAATCAGACATAGATTCAATGTATTCCATTTCTCAGAAAATCTATGAAAGAATTTCTCAGAATGGCAGCGGACAGTTTGAGGACAGGAACATTCAGCAGCTCCTTGATGAGGAGCAGATTTCCCGGTATCACCTGCAGCAGATGCTTTTCTGGATGCATTACGGAATGAAAAGCCTTTTTCTTCAGGATGCTGATTCAATGGTGATGAAGCCGGGAGATCTTGTAGATATTCTGAAATATATAAGGGTGAGGTTCCCTTCGATAGAAAGGATTACATGTTACAGCAGGTCCAAAACACTTGTGGCAAGGAGCCCTGAAGAACTGAAAGAGATAAGATCAGCAGGCTTAAACAGGATCCATATAGGGATGGAGTCAGGATCGGATGCGGTTTTAAAGCTTATCAAAAAAGGGGTTACAGGGGAGGAACATATAAGTTCAGGACGGAAGGTTGTTGAAGCGGGCTTTGAGCTCTCTGAATACTTTATGCCAGGTATTGGCGGAAAAAACCTTACTGATGAAAATGCGGAAGAGACTGCAAAAGTGCTTAATGCAATTAACCCTCATTTCATAAGGATAAGGACTACTACTCCTGTCCCCGGAACTGAACTTCGCCGTATGATGGATGATGGTGAATGGATACCCCTCAGCGAAAAGGGTAGAGTTCAGGAGATAAGGAATATGGTGGCTCTGCTGAATGGAATTACATCCTATGTTCAGAGTGATCATATGATGAATCTTATTGAAGATGCCAATGGAAAGCTCCCGGATGATAAGGATTCCATTCTTTCTCATTTCGACAGATTTCTGAATATGGGGATTGATGATCAGGAATGTTTTATCATAGGAAGAAGAACAGGGCAGGTACGTTTTTTAGCTGATTATGCCCGGTCTCCACACCTGGAGAGCGCAAGGGACAGGATGAAGAGTATGTATGGGACAATTGATAATGCAGCAATGGAATTATCAGGGAGATTCCTTTAAAATATAAAAGCTGCGTCACCGCAGCTTTTTATATTTTATTCAGACTTACGGCTAAGATTGTTGTTATTTAATTTTTTTTGCTGTCATTATAAGTTTATTAGGTCTTGAAGTTTTTACATCAATTTCAAATCCCATTGCATTTGCTTTTGCTGTGAGTTCCTGCTCAAAATCAGGGGTTTTCCCGGCAAAAAGAACTTCAAGTTTTGCAGCTTTTCCTTCACGGCCCTTCTCCATAACCTGGCTGACTCCCCTTATCCTGTTGGATACCTGATCTCTGAAACTTCTCAGTTCACCCGCATCGAGTCCTGCTATGAGGATTTTAATCTCCCTGGCATTAGCAGCTTTTACGAATTTTTTAACTATTGTATTCATAAAAGGTCCTGCCTGAAATTTTCCCTCTTCATCTGTTTTTCCGACGATCTGTTTCAGGGCATTTTCTATAGCTTTTTTGGATGCTGTTTCATCCTCTATATGAAGACCAGGTGCCTGTTTACTTGTTGATGCGAGTATATCACCTGTGTAAACATCAATAGCCTTTATCCTGATTATTGCAGATCTTGACTTCATCTCTGTTGCGCCCATTTTTTTCAGGGTTGCTGCTCCCTGTGCTTTGGTTTCAGCTGTACCTACGATAATAACCTCTGCTCCTGCATCATCAAGGAGGAGGTCCTGTACATCTTCAGATACTGTTCCGGAAACAGCTTTCTGCATTTTGGTCTTTTCCTTTCTCATCAGTTCCTGTGTCATCGCAGCATCAACAAACTGGAATCCGGAATTACCCATTATCTCCTGTACCAGCATCTCTGTTTCAGTGAATCCGGGAATGTTCTGCTTACCATTGAATGTCTCTTTTACAAGAACCATAAATTTGGGTCTCCCGTACCTGTTCAGGGCATCTTCAATGGCATCTTCAACAACAGACGGTTCAACAGTCCCTTCAATTGTTACGAAGTATTCGGTCCCTTCCTGCCATTTTTTAACAATTTCAACATTCTTTACAAGACCGTAGGATTTTGCTTCAACAATATTTGCTACAAGTTCATAATTTTCCATAACACTTGTACCTGATATTGTTTCGCCGAGGATTTTTCTTACCAGTTTTGATTTAGCGTCATCTGTTGCCCTGTCTCTTGCAAGGGCTGTATCGTTATCAAAAATTGTTGCATATCCAGTTTCCTGGCCTCTGTTCTGCTGACTGCTCTGTTTTTTTGAGGATGAACTATCATCCTTAACGTTTTTACCCCCGCCGCAGGAGGCAAATACAGTCAGGAGTATAAACGATATTGCCAGTATAAAACCTTTTTTCATTGTTTGGCTCCTTCAAATATAATGAAATTAATCCTGATTTACAGGATAATACTCTTTATGGAATTTAATAACTAATCATGGGAGCAGTCAATTTATTTTTTAATATTACCATATACAAAACTGAATTTTAAAAGAGAAAATTACTGAAAGTAATGCGGTTTATATAATTGCTTGATTAAAATGACGAGAGAGTTTAATGTTTACTTAAAATAACATGATGAGTGTGAAACCTTGAGTGATGAAAAAAACTTTCTTCAGACGATTAAGCTTGAAATAAGCAGGAACTTCAGGCTTGAGCCTTATGAGCGAAAAGCCTTTCACAGGATTCTCGGGCTGGTAAAATCACAGCAGGGGAAGGATATTCTGCTGCGGGAGATTGAAAAAGGGGGGGAAATCAGGCAAAGCGCAATAAGCATGCTTGCCGAATTCAAGGATATTTCCCTTATAGATCTGTTTATTCAGCTTCTTGAGAAGGATTTATCGGATGATGAAAAGATAATAATCTTAAGGTTTCTTTCAGAATTCAATGACGAAAAGATACTGACTCCTGTTATAAATCTGATTGAAAAACATAAGGGAAAAAGGGATCAGGAGTACCTGATAAAAACCGCATTTTATGTTTTGAAACAGAATGGTGCCGGAAGAAGTGAGCTGCAGCAGTTTTTACATTCATTTATAAGTGATCAGAATTCACCGGATTTATTTCTTGCCGGCGCTATTAATACACTGTCGGTTTTCAGAAATATTTCGATTTTTGAAGATCTTCTTAAAAGAAATAATGACAGGATCTCATATTATGTTTTTTCATCATTATATAATTTTAATCTTTCCCTGAAGGTGGATACTGAAGATGAAGATGATTACTCCTCTTCGGAATGGACTCCTCCGAAAAATCTTACGCCTGAAGAGGAACTCCTGCTTCAGATAAAGGTTCTCCTTGGAAAGATGACTGCAAGATTTGACGATTTTTCTGTTGATACAAAGGTTGCCTATCTTAACGCGATGCTCTCCTGTAATCACAGAGAGTCTGTTATTTATATAATGAAGGCTCTTGAGTCAAAAAATCTTGAACTGGTAAAAAACACTCTTTATTCCCTATACAGCAATATTATATACCTGAGAAGCCCTGAAAAGATCTTCAGGAGCCTTATATCTATGAGTGTTGAGAGCGACAGGTACAATGATCTCATTGTAGAAATTTTTACAAAATACTTCACGGAACGTTCGGTTTCCAGATCTGACATTCTCTTCAGGGATAAGCAGTATGGGAATATCACTTCAACTCTGGAAACTTTTTTTGAAAATTACAGGCGGGAGTTTATGATCCCCGATGTCGTTGAAAAGAACTTCCCTGAAAGCTTCAGAAATGTGAGGCAGTATATACTGAGAAATCTTGACCCTGAGCATAAGAGAAGACTGGTAACAGCCTTTACCTCTGAAGCCAAGACCCGGGTTCGCGACATGATCGATGTAATCGCAGACTGGGTTTTCTTCGTTAAAGATGAGGAGAGAGAATCTGTTTCACAGCTCCTTGACCTTATGCTTGATGAAGACAGGGTGTCACAGGAGAACAGTGCCGCGCGTATAGACTCAGTTAATTTTGAGAAGAGATATCTTCAGTCCAGGATTGTAAGGCTCTGCAATATAATCAGCTCACTGAAAATTGAGGGAGCCGCAAAGTCACTTGTTTTTATATATAACTACCTGAAAAAATATCCTGACAAAGAGATCTTTGAAGCTGCGGTGAATGCTCTCTGCAGAATGAATTATTCATATATGCTGAGTGAAGTTGAGATAATGCTCACTGCGGGGAGTCCTGAAGAGCAGGAGCTTGCTGTGCAGCTCCTTCCGTTATTTACTGAAAAAAGGCTGACCAATATCCTTGTTGAGTTTCTTAAACAGAATGTAACGTCAGAGAACCCGATAACAGCAGGGATTACCTCTATACTGGCTGGACAGGATATTAAGTCAAATATAAACACGGTGGCCATTTTCAAGGAATTAATAGAAAAGAATCCTGATACTGCAATTAAACAGACAGCTATAACAGGCATCGGCCATTGTGCATTTACGGAAGATATTGACTATCTTAATAATCTGTTCCATAAGTTCCATGATCAGAAATTAAAGGAGAGCATTGTTAAGGCCATTGCTTCGATTATGGCCTCCAGGGGGGATTACAACAAGCAGTCCCTGGGGAAGATTGTGCAGGAGTACCTGAAAGATCCCGGGATAAAGGTAAGGATCTTCTCCTGTATGATTTTAATAAGGCTTGGGAACAAGGATGCTTTCAGGTCTATACGTGAGATGCTTATAATAAAAAATAAGGGGATACAGCGGGAAATACTTTCAATTCTAAGGGATATAAGGACTCCGGACTTCTATTTTTTTCTTGTTTCCCTGCTCCGGGAGGAGTTCGGCATCAGTATGGATATTATAAACGTGCTTGAAAAACTTCCGCAGGAGGATCTGAAGGAGCTTGAGACTTTTATTATTAACATGTTCAGAAAATTTGAAATACCCCAGGGTATAGGTGTACAGCAGAAGGAAGTAATAAAAGTTTCTGCAGAAAAAAAACAATGTACAGTTCTATTGGCAGGAATCGAAAATTTCAGTACAATTTCTGCCGGTCTGAATTTTTTTCAGCTGATTGAATTATATATGACAATTGATTCGCTTATTCTCCCTGCGATTGGTGAAAATTCAGGAATCATTTCCCATAAAGACAGCCATTATGTTGCGGCAGTATTCCAGGATTCTGAAAATGCTGTAAAGGCAGGCTCGGCAGTTATCAGTAATATTGAAGCTTTTAATAAATCCGTTGCCTTTGACAGACGTATAGCAGGAAGAATTCTGGTGATGACTGATAATTTTACTGTATACGACGATGAGGTTGTTGAGCCTGTTAAGTTAATGATTAACAGTAATCAAAGCATGCCTCTTTCCAACAGTCTTATACTTGACTCCGTAACTGAAGAAGCTCTCAGAGATGGCTATTACGCCACTTCAATTCCTGAGCTTCTTTATTCCAATGAGCTTTCAGACAGGTTCCATCTTGAGTTTGTGACTCCGGTAAATTTCAGGAATATCACCTTTGCCATGCTTCAGGCTAAAGAGGAGGAGATCGGGAAGCAGAAGGAGATAAAAGCACAGATTGATGCCCAGGTAAAAATGCTCAGTACCGGCAACAGGTCAACTACTTCTATTGCAATTGCTGGTGAACTTGAAAATGTCGGCATTAAGATGAAGGGGATGATTGATGAAATTGAGGCATATATGAACCGGAGATCCACTGACCGTGAATTGAACAGAAGCGTCAGGCAGATGCTCCTTAATGTTTATAATCTCTACAGGGTGGAGATCTCGAAACTGCAGATTAAGTAATCTATCTCTCTGTAAAGCGGCGGGATAGTTCGAGTTTATGATTAATCAGAAGAGCTGAATTTATAAGGAAAAACCTGTCTGTTTTGAATTTCAGAAGAGTTTCATATTCCCTTGCAGCGGTTTTATAATCACCAGTTTTAAAAGCTGATTCAGCATAGTAATAGTGGAGAGCTTTATCGTATTCCCCTGAAAGATCCACAGACTTAAGAAGAACAATAGTTTTAATATACTCCTCATTTAAAAAATGAATTTTTGCAAGCCCCAGCAGCCCGTTCGGGAATGTATGATTGAGTTCAAGTGCAGCCTCGTAGTATTTTTTTGCGGCAGACAGCTGTTTTCTGTTAAAATATATATCCCCCATTAGAATATATGTGTTGAGTTCACGGGGGTGGAGCCTGAGTGCTTTCCTGAAGTAGTCCAGGGCTTCGCTCTGTTTATTCCATCTTCCGTATATATAACCAAGTTGCAGATAGGTTCTGTAATACTCAGGTACAAGCTGTACGGCTTTTGTGAAATGCATTCGCGAAACATTAAGCTTATTCAGATAGAGATAGCATATCCCGATGTTATACCTGTATGGGTAAAAAAGGGGCGCGTGCAGTAATCCGTTTTCAAGAATTTTTGCAGCCTCAATCCACTTCCCTTCAAGCATCAGCTCAGCGGCCCTGTTGTTTTCGGTTCCGGCAATATCATTTCCGGTACAGAAAAGAATATCATTTTTCGGATAGATTTTAAATTCAGGGTGAGTTTTATTCTCTTCGATTATCTCACCATTCTCCGCACAGAAACACTTTGTGCCGAAAGAAAAATTCAGCATAAAAAAAATAATCACAGCAGATGTGGCAGTAAATCGAAGCATAAGTTCATATTATCCAATACAATAATTATCGGAAGAAATAGTAAATTACGGAATTATCAAAGTAAATAATTGTTAATTCATTTATATCAAAAAGTAAATAAATATAAAAAAACGTTGAAAAGGAATAGGGTGTTATTCAAATGAACATAAAGTATAAAAGATAAAGATTTTTATGAAAATATATACAGAAATTCCGGAAAATACCGGGCAGTTTAGAAATCCTGTTGTCACTATCGGGAATTTTGACGGAGTTCATACCGGGCACAGGAAGATTATTGAAACTCTGCTTAATAAAAGCCGTGAGCATAACGGTGAACCCTTTGTTATTACATTCAGAAATCATCCAAGGACAGTGATTCATCCCGGTTCAGTCTGCAGGGTGATTACAACTGTTGAGGAGAAGCAGAAGGCTCTTTATGAATTAGGTGTTACTAATATTGTAGTGCTCAATTTTACGCGGGAGCTTTCAGAGCTTACTGCTCATGAGTTTTACAACGGACTTCTCGTTGAACGCCTTAAGGCAAGGGAGATTGTCATAGGCTATGATCACGCTTTCGGTAAGAACAGGGAGGGTAACATCGATTTTCTCCTTAATCTTTCGCAGCAGACAGGTGTGGAGATAACACAGATCGGGGAGGAATCCTGCGGCAGTGAGATAATCTCTTCAACACTGCTTCGCAGTGAAATAGACAACGGAAATATGGAAAAAGTGGAAAACCTGCTCGGCAGGAGGTATACACTTTCAGGAAAAGTTATTAAAGGCGCCGGCCGCGGTGGAGTAAAACTCGGTTTCCCCACAGCGAATATTCTTCCAGATAATCCGGATAAGATAGTTCCCGCAGGTGGTGTTTATGCGGTGAGGGTTACACTCCCTTCAGGTGAGACAAGGGAGGGTATGCTTAATATCGGGCTTAACCCCACATTTAATGGAAACGAAGTATCTGAAAAATTTATAGAAGTGAATATTTTTGATTTTCACGGGGATCTTTACAGTGAGAATCTGACCGTGGAATTTTATAAACGCATTAGGGATGAAAAAAAATTTCCCTCAGCCGATGAGCTTGTTTTGCAGCTTAAAAATGATGAATCTGTGATACGGAAAATTCTGGATGAAAAGAAGTGACACTGATCATCCGGGGGAAATGCTTTATGAATACTTCTGTGAATTCGCAGGTATAAAATTCAGGCTTGTTTCAGATGATCTTTTTCTGAAAGAGATCGATTTTTATAAAGGGAAAAATTTCCGGCCGGCTAAAGAATCTCCCCAATCCGCTCCTCTGAAAATTATTACGCAATACCTCGAAGCTTATTTCAACGGCAGGGGCACAGAGAATTTTTCAATTATTTTCAGGCATAATTTTAAAGATATTATGGTAAAGAAAAGTTCATCATCTGCATTAACAATTGTTCTTGATATGGAAGGCTGCACCGGGAAAGAGATCAATGTCTACAGAGAACTTGTCAGGATCTCTGAAGGTGAAAAAATTTCTTATGGAACCCTTGCTGCAAAAAGCGGGTTTCCGGGGGGAGCACGTTTCATAGGGAATACTATGGCAAAGAACAGATTCCCTGTGATAATTCCCTGTCACAGGGTTATTAAAAGCGACGGGTCCATGGGGAATTTTTCAGGCGGAGTTGAGATTAAGGAGAAGCTGCTTAAGTTAGAAAAAGATCATAAACAATAAATTTTGTTATTTCAGGGAGTAACAGCAAATAAGCTTAATCAGACTGCTGCACTCCCTTCCCGTATTTTGTAATGATCGGTTTTATATCAATCTTTCTTAAATGCCCTCACCATTGCAACAGTCATTCCTGCTGAAATCAGAAGAGTTCCAAGCCAGACAACCCAGATAAATCTCTTCATCGAAATATCAAAAACAGCAAAGTCCGGGGGGATAACTGTTCCGGGCAGTGGTGAGAGGTAGATTCTCACAGCTTTGTGAGTCGCATCAATAGCTTCTATCTTTAATGTACGGCTCCCCTGGACAGTCTGTGCAATCTGTTCTGTCTCGCCATTACTGAACTTCACTGCGGGGAAATATTTCATTCCGTCTATAAGAATATCAGCGCGGATTACCATACCCTGGGCGCCCATGTTGTTGGTGATGAAGCCGTTGAATTTTACTTTAAGTCCGCTCACCTCTTTCTCCTCTTTTTCGCGGAGAAGAACTGTGCTGTAATTAATTGCGGAGAAGTTGTACTGCTGCGGAGTAATGTAGATGTCCCCTGAAAGTCCGGTCATTATATAAGGCTCCCTGTAGAGAGACTGTGTTTTGCTGTCGATGTAATAGTACATTGAAGCTTCAGCCGTGCGGAAACCTTTACTGATTACCGCATCAACTGTTGACTTCTCCGCATCAGTGAATCCTTTGAGTGTAATGCTCACCGGGCCTGCCTGAACAGTCTCTCCAACCGGAACTTTTTTCTGTTCAGTCCATGAATGCATCCCTGAGATCATTACACCTATAACGAAAACTGCTATACCGAGGTGAGCCAGTCCCGAGGGGAAAAGCCATGTTTTTCTGCTTCTGAAGAAATGAAAAAGTATAAGTGAAATGAGGAAAAATGATATTGCTGAAAAAATGTATGCAAGTGCATTGAAAGGGAATATAATATTGCACAGAACAGCAGCGGAAACGGCAGCCCCTGTACATATTGCAAGTTCCCTCTTTTCAAATTTTCCGATGATAAGAACAAATGCAGTGATAAAACCGAGTATCAGAACTCCAAAGGGTATTGATATATTATTGTAGAATTTTTCAGTAACTGACATCGGGTTTTTCATAAAGGATGAGAAAAGCGGAAGAGATGTGCCGCTGAAAATTATAATTGCATATATTGCAAGGGTTATAATTCCGTAAGTCAGCACTGTTTCAAAAGTAAAAAATCCGGCGTCAGGTTCGCTGCTTTTAATGTCACCGAATCTTTTAAAAAACAGGTAAACTGATATGCCGAGAAAAACAGCAATACCGGCAGCAAGGTAAAGGGCGACATCCGATTTACCGAATGAGTGAACGGAAAAGTCGGAGAGCACCCCGCTCCTTGTGAGGAACGTGCTGTATATGACAAGGAGAAAATATCCCAGGGCCATAGCCAGGTTACTCTTTTTCAGGAGAGACTTCCGTTTTTGTAAAATCATCCCATGGAGAAGCGCTACTGATACAAGCCATGGTATAAGAGATGAATTTTCCACGGGGTCCCATCCCCAGTATCCCCCCCATCCGAGAACCTTGTATGCCCAGTAGCCTCCCATGAAGATTCCTATGCCCAGGGTAAGTGTGCTGAATAGAAGCCAGGGGTAAGCGGGTTTAAGCCATTCATCGTATTTTTTATCAAGGAGTGCGGCAATGGCATATCCGAAGATCACGGTAGACGATGCGTATCCGAGGAACAGTACAGGGGGATGTGCAACCATCCATGGATCAAGGAGCAGCGGGTTCATTCCTGTGCCGTCACCGGGTATCTCACCCGGCTGTATCTCTCCAGGGAAGTAATTCCACACATAAGAAAAGGGATTTTTTACAAGGAGTACAGCAAGTATGAAAATCTGCGCGAGAATAATTGAACCAAGTACAGGTGCTTCAAATTTATCTTTTTTCCAGATTATAAGCTGACCGCAGATATTCAGGATAAAGAGCCAGATAAGGAAGCTCCCTTCGTTCCCGGCCCAGAGTGCCGCAATTTTATAAATGAGGGGCATCCCCCTTTCGCTGTTGTTATATACATATGCGTACTGAAATTCATTGTTAAGGAAGGAACTGAAAAGAATAAGAACTGCAAAAAAGATAAGTATACCTGTGAGGTAGAATATCCTTCGTGCTGAAACAATCTGAATCTCACTCCCCTCCCTGCTTTTAAAGAGAAAGAAGAGAGCCGCAATTGAAAGCATAAGTGACGCTATAAGAAGTATTGAACCTGTATTCATCCTATCTGCTCTCCTTTTCATATTTTGAAGGGCATTTCACGAGTACCTTGTCAGCAATAAAGGTTGAGTTATCCTTTGAAAATTT
>ERZ795048.910-NODE-910-length-28920-cov-5.890213_pt1 | contig 28920 bp, 23 predicted proteins | sample MGYA00375132_ERZ795048 | MGnify/ENA primary metagenome ERZ795048 (study PRJEB30177, sample SAMN05720225) | activated sludge metagenome | isolation source: Anaerobic digester | place: Hong Kong | collected 2014-12-17 ... | reverse complement strand
TTTTCTATCTTCCGCATCAGCTGTACCACTTTTTTGACCGCCTCTCTGTAGGCGTTCGGTTCAAGCATGAACGTGCCGATATGGCAGTGAATGCCCTCGAGGTACAGATGTTCGCTGTGGGAGATCCTCTTCACAGCGTTGATGGCGCCGTTATTCTCTATCGGGAAGCCGAATCTGGACCACTGCGGGTAAACACCGGTGTCCATGTTGACCCTGATGCCGACCGGGACTTTCTTTCCGACCTGTTTGGCGGCTTCCTCAGCTTTGATGATCTCGTCGAAATTGTCGAGGTTCACCATCGCGCCGTCCCTGAATGAGGTGACAAGAGACTCGAGCGGTTTGTACGGCCCGTTGTAGATTATCCTGTTGCCCGGTACGCCTAGACTCCTCGCTTTTTCGTACTCGAAGTCTGATACGACCTCGGCTGTCTCGCCTTCCTGATGCAGTATCGAGCAGACAGCGCCGAGATAGTTCGTCTTGTACGACCAGCTCATCTTCGCTTTCGGATACTTGCTGGAAAAATACGAATATATCTTCCTGTACCTTTCCCTGATGATCCTCTCGCTCAGCACGAAAACGGGCGACCCGAACTTTTCGGTGAACTTTCCGACCGGAACGCCCTCGATATCTTCCCTGTGACCTTTGTTGTATGTCACGCCGAACTTGTTCATCACGCCGGCAGACTGTTTTTTGATGTACGGTTTGATGTATTCTTTCTTCATTTTTTCACCTCTCCCGATTCGCCGTATGTGCTTACCTTTTCGAAATCAGAAATATCTTTGACAAGCTCGTTGACGTATCTTATCATCAGCTTGCCGCTTTTATAGTCAGAGTGCGTGTCGTATTCCTGACCGGTGAGCATCCTGACCATCCTTTCCGGAAGATTTATGCCGCATCCCGCCGGGAAATACACCCACGCCGGAAATCTCGGATTGATCTCGAGGACATAAATATCCTGTGTCTTGTCCTCCACGAGGACCTCGAACTCGAATCCGCCCCTCCATGAAAGTCCTTTCACGACATCTTTCGCCGCCGAGATCAGTTTGTCGTTCCTGATGCTGACCGCGTTCCAGACCTTTCCGAGCTTAGTTATCGTCATCTTGCGTATCGCGAATACACCCATGTCGTTCCCTTTGCCGTCCCCGCAGCCGATCACATCGTACTCGTCTCCTGAAATGAACTTCTGCGCGATGATCGGGTAACCCCACGCGGCGGCTATCTTGACGAAATAACCTTCTGCTTCTCCCGGAGAATTAGCCTTGAAGGCTTCGTAGAAAGGCCCTTTTACCATGCACGGAAAACCAAGCTTCTCAGTGCCCTTGTGAAGGTCTGAAAGGGAAGTGCAGCTTATGTATTCCGGAGCTTTCACGCCGATTTTTTCCGAAAGCTCTTTCAGCCTCAGCTTATCCCTGAGCCTGAACATCTCTTTGGTTGGTATAAGCATATTTATTCCCATTTCCGCTAGCACCGGCTCGATATCCATGTAGATAGGAAGTTCTGCGTCCAAGGCTGAAATTATCACATCGAGGTTCTCTTTTTCGTGGATGTCCCTGATGCGGTCGATAAACGCTTCTTTACTGCCTGACGGATATGGCATTATATAACTTTTGTCTATTATCTGATCGAGATAAATTCCGGGCTCCAGAGCGTCGTACGCCAGCCCGATCGTTCTTACTTCAAGCCCGCTTTCCTTGAGCGCTCTGCATATCCCCGCGCCCGGTCCCGGATTATCTATCGTGTTTATGCCGCTTACCGCTACAGTCAGTTTCATAACAGCCGCCTAGACCAGAAAATATTTTTTGAGATTTTCGATAAAATCCTGAATATCCACTGTAACTTCATCTTCGGAAGCGTCGAACTCATCCATTATGGCAGCTTTGATCTCATCCTCGTTCTTCCCGGCCTTCACAAGTTCAAGTATTTTAAGCCCCGTCGCGTTCGCAGTATAGGAGTGACCCGTCACCGGATCGAAAATAAAACCGCTCTCACTGACCGCCAGCACCGATAATTTGTCTATGTCCATAATGCCTCCAATATAGGATTCTTCCCTATGTAAACGGATCCCCGGGGTATATATTTCACATACCGCCGCAACTACTGAACTTTCTTGTCAGCTTAATAATATACTAATGAAAATCGGTTTTATCAATTAAAATAGATTAGGGAAATTATTTCTTTCCTAATCTCGACAGCATTTCTACAGCCTCAACTTCCATCTTTGAGTAACCGAACCACTTTTTACCAAGATCTTTCAGCGACGCCCCGAAATGATAAATTATTTTTTCATCTATCACGATGAACCTGTCATGAGAATTATCGAACTTCACGACTTCAACAGGATCATACTGCCCATTGAACTTTTTCACATCGAGCTTAAGCTGAGCCGAAATCTTTTTGGTATAGATCGAAGCCTTAACGCCCTTCTTTCGCTTAGACAATATCGTCAGAACTGAATCATCCACATAATTATCTATGATCAGAATTGATTTATCCGCACTCTTCACGATATCCGAAACATATTTGTACGCATCGAATACCTGCTTATCGAACAAAATCCCCTGCTTCGGCTTGATCTCTCCGCTTTCCATTAAGGAAAATATTTTATCTACTCTTTTATCTGTTTCGATCAATTTCAAGCTCATTCCGGATTGCTTTGATTCCATATTATCCAATCTCTGAAACACTTGGGCATTTGACTGAATAAATTTCCGCATCTCGACAAATGCCTGGATTATTCTTATGCTGATCTTTACTGCGATTTCACTTTTCAATATTCCCGCCAGCATAGCTACACCCAACTCAGTAAAAACATAAGGTTTCCATCTCAGACCTACTTTTAGATTATTGGACATCACAATTTGTGATCTCCATTCTGTAAATTCTACATTAGTCATCAGAAAGCAGAATTCTTCAGGAAACCTGTCTAAATTCCTTTTTACGGTCTGATTTAATACTCTCGTCTCTACTCCATACAGCTCCGCCAGGTCCCTGTCCAGCATCACTTGAAATCCCCGGATCGAATATATCTTTTCCTTCAGACTCTCTTCAAACTTTTCCATTTCACATTCCGACATAACCGCCTCTCTTACATTACTTTTCCCGCAATATACCACCGGAGGCGTGTCAAATCGTGACACGCCAAGAAATATTTTCAATGATTATCTTGCAGGCTTCTTTCTAAAAATAGCCTACCTCAACACATAACCCGCAAGGATCTTCTGCACTTCATAAATATCAACGCTCTTATGGAACTGCTTCTGTAAAAATATCAAAAGATGTCTAAATTATCTTCCAAGAGCTTTTAAAACAATATCATCTTGGATCAATACATCTTTCATAAGTAAATTAAAGGAAAATTGTTTATGCTTAGATGCTTTGAAATCTTCAAGATTTTTAAAAGTGATTTTGCAATTCGATTAATTCTTAAGTGAGAGAAGATCGTAGCTGGTACTCCGTCCGCCTGCAGGATTTTTTTCGAGTATTCTTTTATCGATCAGGTCATTGATGTCCCTCAAGGCTGTATCGGTCGAAGAGTGAGTTATTTTTGCCCATTTTTTTGTTGTGAGCGATCCTTTAAAACCGTCGAGGAGTTTATTGAGCATGAGTTTCTGCCTTGAATTGAACTCTGTGTGCGAATGAGTTTGCCAGAAGGAAGATTTTGCGGTCACTTTTTCCAGAGTTTTTCCGGTAGAATTGAGCGCATTGAAAAGACAGTCCAGGAACCATTTAAGCCAATGTGTGACATCGGGTCCGCCTTTCTGCGTACGCTCGAGTATGTCGTAATACTGCTTCCTCTGAACCCTTATCTGCGCTGAGAAGCTGTAGAACCTCTGACTGCTCATATCCGATCTGGCGAGAAGCATATCGGTCAATGCGCGGGCGATCCTGCCGTTCCCGTCATCAAAAGGGTGCAGTGTGACGAACCTCAAATGAGCCAGTGCGGCTTTTATTACCTGATCTGTGTTTTTATCAGAATTAAACCATGTGATAAAATTTTTCATCTCTTTCTTTAGTGCGGAAGCCGGAGGAGCCTGAAAATGAACTTTTTCCTTTCCAATCGAGCCCGAAACCACCTGCATAGGGCCGTTCTCGTCTTTTCTCCATCCGCCTGTCGTTATTTTAAACATCCCGCTCCTGCCTGAAGGGAACAGAGATGAATGCCATCCGAAAAGCCTGTCCTCGGTTAAAGGTTCGTTATATCTCTGTATCGCATCGAGCATCATATCAACAACTCCGTCAACGTTTCTGTCTGATTCTATAAGCCCTGATATCTCAAGCCCGAGCTTTCTTGCTATTGAAGACCTTACCTGGTCGAAATTGAGAATTTCGCCTTCGATCTCCGTGGATTTTACCACATCGAGAGTCAGAGTTCCGAGCAGAGCTTCAGATCTTAAGCCGAAACCGAGCGATTCCATTTTCCCCAGAAGTTTTCCCTGAAGATTGCGCACAACACTAAGCTGCGTAATAATCCCGTCCGCATCCCAGGTGAAGTCCGGCCATCCTTTATGTTGATATATATACATGGTTATTCTCCGCAATTTTTGCGGTAAATATACGGATTATTCTCCGCAAACGCAACCTAATTCTTCACGAGCCTGATGAGGCACCATTCGTTCTTTTCATAATAGCCGACAACGATAAGACCTCCCACTTCGCTGATCCTTTTATACATCTTCTGATTCTCGTCAACGAGTATGCCTGAGAGTATTATCATCCCGCCCGGTTTGACTATGTGCTTGAATTTTGGCAGAAGCTCCTCGAGTACTGACCTGTTTATATTGGCCAGCACAGTATCGTAAACATTCTCTTTTTCGTAATCAGTTTCAGTGGTGAATTTTGTGTGAATATGCATATCGGCGTGATTTAAATGCGCGTTCTCCTTGCAGTTGTCGTAGCTTTCCTCATCGATATCGACGGCCGTGACGCTCAAAGCTCCCATTTTGACAGCCGCTATCGCGAGTATGCCCGAGCCTGAACCTGCATCGAATATGGTCGTATCCTTTAGGTCGTGTTTGCTGATCTCCTCCAGCATGAGCTTTGTAGTTTCGTGAGTGCCTGTCCCGAACGCCATTTTCGGCTCTATGAGTATCTTTATCTTGTCGGTCTCCACATTCATCCATGCGGGTACGACAAGAAAACTGCCCGCTTCGACAGGCTCGTATGTCTTCTTCCATTCCTCCCGCCAGTCAGCGTTCGGTATCTTCTCCGATCTCATTTCTGGGACATCTTCTATCCCGTGCTCGTGAAAGAAAAGTTTTATCGAATTTATGATCATGAGAGGGTCTTCGTCCTCCTCAAAGAACAGTCTTAATCCGCTGACTTCCTCAAAAGTGGTCTCATCCAGATCTTCAATACCTTTACATCCTATCGTAAAAGCGAATTCGGTCAGCACGTCCTTCATAATTTCGTCGTTGACATCTATATCTACATAGAACCATTCCATTTTAACTCCCTTTGAACTGATTTGCGATCTCGTTGAGTATCTCATCGGCGACTTTAAGAGCCTTTAAACCGTCCTCTCCGGTGACCCTTACTTTGTTTTTCTCCTGTATCGCTTCAACAAAATCCCTGTTCTCCTCCAAAAGCGCGTTGATCTCGATCTTATCACGCTTTGAGTAAATTATCTTCTTATTTACATGATCGAGGTTCGCAACAGCCATTCCGTCGGTGACCTGAGCATCTGTGTCGGCCAGGTAGAAAATGTCCGCTATGCCGGTATCGAGGTCGAGGGAGAGGTATTTGTGCTCTTGGAATATTCTGAACTTCCGCATTTTCTTAAGGCTCATCCTTGAGGCTGTAAGATTGGCGACCGCACCGTTTTTGAACTTGATCCTGACGTTGGCGATATCGGTCGTGTCAGTTACGACTGCAACACCCGCGGCGTCGATCCTTTCAATATCCGACTTGATCAGACTGAGTATAAGATCGATATCGTGGATCATGAGGTCTAAAACGACCGAAACATCAGCCCCCCTGGGATTGAACGAAGCCAGACGGTGCGCCTCAATGAACTTTGGTTCTATTGCAAAATTCTTGAGCTGGTTGAAAGCGGGGTTGTAGCGCTCGATCTGCCCGACCTGGATAATAAGTCCCTTATCCTTCGCGAGAGCGACAAGTTCCTCACCCTGAGCGACGGTCGCCGTGATCGGCTTTTCAATAAAAACGTTCTTCCCTGCTTCAAGGCACTTCTTCGCTACATCGTAATGCCCCTGCGTAGCGACCGCCACGACCACGCCATCAACGAGCGGCAGCATGTCCTCCAGTTTATCAAAAGCTTTACAGCTAAACTGTTCTGAAGCCGCTTTTGCAGCCTCAGGATTTATATCATACACTCCGATAAGTTCCGAAGTATCCGGCAGCATCGTATGCATTTTAGTGTGCAGTTTGCCAAGGTGTCCGCATCCCGCAACTCCGATCCTTGTTTTCATGATCTTCCTTATTTCATTTCCTGATTCGACGCTTTTATATAATAGAATTTCTTTGTAGCTGATGTTACACTAATATCATAGCTCGTCTGATCCGTTGTTGTGAGGTAAGTAAAGCCCGAATAAGGGTCGTCGGAGTGATAGACGAGGTATGAGAGCGCGTTCGTTACGGCTGACCATGACACAGTGAGGGTGCTTCCCGCTACCGAAGTTGTCACATTCTGCGGATCGGCGAGATGAACATAGTTCACGGCGGCGAGCGCATCGATAAGTCCCCAGCCGTACCTCGTGCTGTCCGGGTCCGATGCTCTGTCCGCTGTCATCATAAGCGCTTCGCGCACGTCCATGTTCGTCCAGTCGGGATGAGCGGACAGTAGCAGGCAGGACACGCCTGCGACCAGCGGCGTCGCGAACGAAGTGCCCGATCCGGTGCCGTATCCGTCCGTCGAATAATTCGCGTTATAGTCGCTCACTCCTCTCGCGACTACCTCCGGTTTTATCCTCTGGTCATAAGACGGGCCGTAGGATGATGACGACGCGATAGTACCGTTCAGGTCCACCGAGCCGACCGAGATTATGCTGTCGGCATCAGCCGGGGCGGAAAGATAGTGCCATGCGCTCGTACCTGAATTCCCCATGGCGTTGCAGACTGTGACACCGAGAAACGCGGCGTATTTTGCGCCGAGCGTGCAGACCGCTGTCTGACCGTCCATATCCTCATAAGTATAATTGTCTAAAGGATCGTCGAATTCGGAATACCCCAGCGATATGGACGCTACATCGGCGCCCCGGGCTTCGCCCCACTCCAGCGCGGCGACCATCCTGTCCTCCTCGACAATTCCCTCGTTCACATAATCCTCTGTCTTTGCGAGGAGGAAATCCGATCCGTAGGCCGGTCCCACAAAAGTGCCCGGATCGTATCCCGCCGCGATCGACCAGCAGCTTGTCCCGTGGCTTTCCTGATATGTAATGACATCATTTGCGTCATAGCTCACATTACCGTCATTGAAAATAAAATCCCACTCGTCTACCACGGTCAGGCTGTCAAAAGCAGGATGGGTCTTCTTGAACCCCGTGTCAATGATAAGCAGCCTTACCCCCTGGCCTGTATGACCGAGAGCGTGAACTGCGGGCACATTTATCTGGTTCACCTGATCGTAAGTCAGATTATAGAAAGTATCTTTCGACCCTCCGATTCCTGTTTCCTGCTTAATTTCGGGATATTTTCCCTTTTTCGGCAGAATATCGATGTACCTCACGAAATCCAGTTTCGATATCTCAAGAGCTTTTTCCGCGCTTATTTCGGCAGATACGAAATTGAACCACTTAGATACCGCTCTCACCTTCTCCAGTCCGAGCTTTTCGATATATGCTTCGTTGACAGGCAGATCGGATAACATGATCAGATTGTTTTCACGCTTGAACGTTCTTGCTCTTCTCCTGATCGTCTTTTCATCGAGCTTTACCGAGCTTAAAGCCTGTTCATAGACTTTCTGGTCGAATACATTTTTATCTGTAAAATAAATTACAAATCCCCTCGTTTCTTTGGTATCGGAATTTATAAAACTATCGGCATTTTTCGAGAATTTATTCTCCTTTGGCGGAGTGTAGAATTCTGCTGCCTCAAGGCTTGCTGTGATTACCATAAATATTAAAATATTGATAAGTTTCATATTACCTCCTTATTTCAGGTAAAGCATCCTGTTCGAACCTGCCCTTATCCCGTCTATCTGAAGCTCGTAATAATATACTCCCGAATTAATACCCGAAGCGTCGAATGTTACAGAGTGGCTTCCTCTTCCAAAATTCTTACTTATCAGGCTTTTAACGAATTCGCCTTTTGAATTATACACACTGATCTGCGCATTTCCCGGCTCCCGCATAGTCCAGCTGATTAAGGTTGCTCCGTTGAATGGATTGGGATAATTCATTATCAGATCGAATGACTTTTCTGATGAAATTGTTTCTTCTATGCCTGATGTGTTTTTGACTAAAAGCCTGATATACCATGCCCCTGCATAATCCGCTGAAATATCCTCAGGATGAACCCAGACAGAATCTTCTCCGACCGGATATATCCATGTTTGATCGCTGTTCCCCGCCGGGTCCATAGACATGAAGTTCGCTGTCGTTTTAAAAACCACCGCTATGCTTCCCGTCAGCGTGTCCGTGAGATTTTCGATGTAAGTGGCGTTACCTCCTTTGAAACTCTTTGTACCTGAATAGTAAGCGAATCCTGTATCGACTGGTACTGTCTCAAAAGGCACTATTTTCCATTCCGCTACTCCGTCCCAGGCGTATCCGAATTCGATCTCTCTCAGTTCATAAATTGTACTTCCGAGACTGAAGTTAATTGCGGCTGTCCATTCCTCAACTCCGTTGCCGAATGAGTTTGACGGATCGAAACTGTACGCGGTACCCCACTCAATAAATTCACTGGCGGGATCATCCACTTTAACTGTAAGTGTATCCGACGCGCTCCCGAATTCTGTATTGACCTTCACTGAGACTTGCGCCGAACCGAAAACGGTTTTTGATATCAGGTCGAGATAGATTTTTCCGGTACTTTCATTATATGTCAGATTTCCTGTAACTATTGAATTATTGCTGGAAATGGGAAAAGGATCAAAAGAAAAAGCGACAGTGTCGGGATTTGTTGTGAAAACATCAGTAATATCAATAGTTTTTGTCTCCGAAGGCCCCATTCTGACATCGGGTATCGGGTTCGCCACCCAGACGGTTCCGGAATCCTGTTTCGCCCCGTTATGTTCCAGTTCGGAAAGTTTATAGAATTCCGTCGGAAAAAGTACTGTGCTTATGGTGATGATAAAGAATATGATGCTTTTAAAGTTCAAGAATGACCCCGCGATTTTCTTACATTAACATTATACGCAAAATCTGACGAAATCACAAGATTATAAGTTGACAAATCTTATCAAAATAATTATCTTGCCGTTTCGAAAATTGCCTTGGTGGCGGAATTGGCAGACGCACTGGACTCAAAATCCAGCGGGGCTCAAACCCCGTACCGGTTCGACCCCGGTCCGAGGCACAAACATTAAAATTTTCAATAATATATTCAATTAATCATATTTTTGCGCAATATTTTTGTTTATATTCCAAACCGTTGAGGAGTCAATGGAAACATTTTACATACATACTGATATACAAAAGGGTATTTTTGTATCAATTACCGACCCTAACGAGACACTTCACGCCTGTATGAGCCTCAGGATAAAACCGGGCGAAATGGTGGATGTGATAAACGGAAAAGGGGACCGGTACAGAGCGGAAGTACTCGAATGTAATAAAAAACAGCTCGTTCTTATGCCGCTCGAGAAAGAAGATCGGGATTCTGAATATTCAGCTGTCAGACTTACTGTTGCAGTTTCTCTGCTGAACAAAAACTCAAAGATGAAGCTTCTAATGGAGAAACTGACTGAACTCGGTATAAGCGGGTTCATACCCTTTATCTCAGACAGGACTTCTTTTCCGAAGATGAAAACAGAATCCCTCAGGCCGTCTATGATCTCGGCTTTAAAGCAGTGCGGGGGAAGCTTAGATGTTAAGATCTGGGATACTCTTAAATTCAAGGATATTACGGAACTTGGGGGTTTTGACGGAAAGTATTTTTCGGATATGACCGGAGATGAACTTAGGATCAGAAAAGAAGGAAATATTCTCGCCGTTGTGGGTCCTGAGGGGGGATTTACTTCTGACGAGAAGAAATTAATGATAAAAGCGGGTTTTGCGCCCATAAAACTTAACAAACGGACTTTGAGGGCGGAAACCGCTGCTATCGTTACCGCTTCAAAATTTTTGGACTGAAGGAGGAGTATATGTGCGGTGTATCGAAAAATGACCTCATTCTCAACATTTTCAAAAAATGTCCTTCCGCAAGGAGGTATTTTATTAAAAAAAGTATGCGGTGCCCCGCCTGCGAGCTCAACAGGTTCGCCACAGTGGAGGAGTGCTGCAAGAACCATAAAGTTAAAGATATTGACAATTTTGTCAGAGAGTTGAATAAATTCAGTGAAGCTGCGGTGTAAATGGATAAACAGTATTACGGAACAGAATTCGCAGAAAAAAGAAATATCTGGCTGAAAGAAGTTTCCAGGACGTTCTACCCGTCCATTAAGATCCTTCCGAAAGACCTTCATTTCTATGTCGGGCATTCCTATCTTATCTGCCGTCTGCTTGACACTCTGGAGGATGCTTACGATATCACGGTCGAAAAAAAGAAGGAAGCCCTTCATCAGGCGGTATTAAGCATCAGAGATCATTCGTACTTTCCTGTAAACAACAATATATTTGCAGAAATATCTTCGACTTCAGACATTAAACCTTTTGAAAAAGTGATACTTGAGAACGCTTTTGAGATATTTGAATGTCTCGATACTTTTCCCGATATCGTTAAGTCTGACATACGCGACTGGACGACTGAAATGGCTGACGGCATGAAGAAATACGCTTTCGGGTCTGATAATCCCAAGGTGCAGCTGGCAAACATGGATGAACTTGAGGAATACACTTACTATGTCGCCGGGACAGTAGGGGAGCTTCTGTCCAGACTGTTCACTATGGAACATTTTAAGGTTCCGGAAGACAGAAGCGATATCATGTTCGCGAACGGGGTCGCTTTCGGGAAGGCTCTGCAGTATGTGAACATAATAAAGGACTCAAGAGAGGATTTTACTGAAGGCAGGTGTTTTATTCCGGCCGACCTTCTGAATAAGTACGGAATTACACTGGAAGAATTTTTTAAAAGTGAAAAAATTCCTCAGATAAAAGCGGTTTACAGTGAACTCATAAGCAGAGCCGAAGAACATTTAAAAGCGGCTGTCAAATATATCGAAGCAGTTCCGGTAAGACTGTGGAGGATAAGGCTTTTCTGCATCTGGCCCGTCGTCCTGGCAGTCGCCACAATCAACGGCATAAAACGCGATCTCGATATTTTTATAAATAACAACCAGACCTACAAGATCACAAGAAAAGAAGTCAAAAAACTGCTGTTCAAGGGATATTTAGCCGCATTCTCGAATTGGTATTTTATAAAACTCCTTGGCTGACAGAAGCTGTGTAAACTTAATATCGTTTGACTTTTATCACAAATTTGTTATATTTCAAGCTTTATAATTAATTATGCATTATGGAACGCGTGTTAATGGCAGAATTATCAGTGAACATAGGCGGAGGAATCACTCTTAAAAATCCGGTGATGACAGCATCAGGGACTTTCGGGTACGGTGAGGAATTTGCCGAACTGTACGACCTTTCCGCGCTTGGAGGGATCGTGACGAAGGCGATAACCCCGGAGGTCAGGATAGGAAATCTGATGCCGAGGATAGCGGAGACGGAATTCGGGATGCTCAACTCGATCGGGCTTGCGAATGTGGGGCTAGATGAATTTCTCGAAAAGAAAATACCTGTGATCAGAACTTTGAACACCGTCGTAATAGTGAATGTCGCAGGAAAAGAGCTGAAGGATTATGTTAAAGTAGCCGAAGCTCTCGACGGAATAGACTGCATCGACGGCATCGAGGTGAACATTTCCTGTCCGAACGTCAAAGAGGGCGGAGTGGCTTTCGGGACGGACCCGAAGGTGGCCGCGGAGGTGACGAGAGAGGTCAGAAAAGTATATAAGAAGCACATGATGGTCAAACTTTCTCCGAACGTCACAGACATTACCGCGATCGCGAAGGCGGCTGAAGGCGAAGGAGCAGATTCGCTCTCGCTCATCAACACGCTCTTCGGTATGGCGATCGACCTGAAAACGTTCAAGCCTAAGATCAAATCGGTCGTCGCCGGATACAGCGGGCCGGCTATAAAACCGGTTGCGCTCCAGGCCGTTTACAAATGTTCGAAAGCGGTAAAGATCCCGCTGATCGGAATGGGCGGAATATATACAGCCGAAGACGTGATCGAGTTCCTTCTCGCCGGAGCTACTGCTGTTCAGGTCGGAACGGCGAATTTCACTAACCCTCTTTCGGCGAAGACCATAGCTGAAGGAGTGAGAAAATTTATTGAAGAAAGAAACATCTCAGATATAAAAAGCCTCATCGGAGGAATGATAATTGACTAATTATGACGACAGATATCTGAAAAGAGGCGTGAGCGCCTCAAAATCCGAGGTCCACGACGCGATAAAGAATGCGGACAGGGGTCTTTTTCCCGGAGCGTTCTGCAAGATCATCGAAGATGTTCTGGGCGGAGATGACGACTACTGCAACATCATGCATGCCGACGGCGCGGGAACAAAATCATCGCTGGCCTATATCTACTACAGGGAGACCGGCGATATCAGCGTGTTCCGCGGAATAGCCCAGGACTCTCTGGTCATGAACGTTGACGATGTGATAGCAGCGGGAGCCGTATCGAACATGCTGTTCTCGAACACGATAGGACGGAACAAGCATCTTGTTCCCGGAGAAGTGATAAAAGAGATCATCGCCGGCTACGAAGAAATGATAACGATGCTTAACGAAAACGGCGTCGGCATCCGGTCATGCGGCGGCGAGACCGCCGATGTGGGCGATCTGGTCAAGACCGTCATCGCCGATTCCACCATAGCGGTCAGGATGCGGCGGGCTGATGTGATCGACAACTCGAACATTGCGCCCGAGGATGTGATAGTGGCTCTCGCCAGCCACGGTCAGGCATCATATGAGAACAGCTATAACGCCGGAATGGGCTCGAACGGACTGACCTCCGCAAGACACGATGTATTCACTAAAATATATATGGATAAATACCCTGAGTCATTCGCCGACAAGACCCCCGCAGACTATGTTTACTGCGGCAAGTATAAACTGACAGACGATTTAGGGCACGGCGGGCTGACCGTGGGGCAGGCCGTCCTTTCGCCCACCAGAACCTATGCGCCGGTGATGAAGAAGGTCTTTGACGAGATCGGAAGAAAGAACATACACGGCATAGTTCACAATTCAGGCGGCGGACAGGTCAAGTGCAGGAGCTTCGGCAGGGGCGTGATCTATGTCAAGGATTCGATGATGGACATTCCTCCGCTGTTCGAGCTGATCAGATCGTCGTCCGCAACCGGCTACCCCGAAATGTATCAGGTCTTCAATATGGGATCCCGTATGGAGATCATACTGCCTGAAAAATATGCGGAAGAAGTAATGTCGGCCGCAGGATCGTTCAACATCGACTCTAAAGTAATAGGTTATGTAGATAAAAATCCGGACAGTAATGAAAGCAACAGGGTGATAATCACTGCGCCTGACGGAAGAAAGATCGAATATTAGGGATTTATGCACATAAACGAAAGGAACATAATTTTAGCATCGAAGTCGCCCCGGAGAAAAGAACTTCTTGAGAATATCGGGATCAAATTTTCCGTAAAACCCGCGGAGATAGAGGAAATTCACAGAGGAGCTGAGAGTTTCGGCGACATCGTTATCGACCTGGCAGAGCAGAAAGGCGAAGCCGTAAAGGCGCTCATGTTCCACGAAAGGCTCATAATAGCTTCCGATACGATCGTTGTAATAAACGGTCGGATATTGAATAAACCTGATGACAGGGACCATGCATTCGAAATGCTGAGGACTTTAAGCGGAAATGTTCACAGCGTATTCACTTCGCTCTATGTTTCAGACGCCTACAAGAACACCGTTGTAAAGGAGTTTACCGAAACGAAAGTGGAGTTCTTCCGAATGACAGACGGACAGAAAAACGCATATCTTGATACTCACGAACCTTTCGACAAGGCGGGAGCGTACGGCATTCAGGGCTACGGCTCAAAGTTCATTAAAAAGATCGACGGATGTTTCTTTTCAGTAATGGGATTTCCCGTTCCGCTTTTTTCTCAAAAAATGTACGAACAGGGGTATGCACTATGATGAAACATTTCTTGCTTGTCCTTCTTATCGGTCTGTCAGTTTTGAAGTCTCAGGATATAGAATTTAAAGATAAGATCATAACCATGAAATGTACCGGAATATCTTTCATGGGTTCGGGCATTACAGTTGACGATGCAAAAAAATTCGCGGTCAACGACGCAAAGAGAAACGCTCTGGAAAAGGCCGGCACCTATCTTGAGTCCCGCATGGAGTTAAAAGACCATACGGTCACAAAGGACGAGATCGAGACCTATACGGCGGGAATACTGAAAACCGAAATAATCTCAGCGGAGAACAAACTGGTCGAAGGCACTTTTGCCGTCGAGGTGGTGATTGAGGCTAAGATCGATACGAAATTTCTGGAAGACAGGCTGAACAGAGTACAGGATGACGCGCAGTTGAGAAAGATGCTCGAGGAGCAGAAAAAGCTGAACGACAAACTTACAAAGGAAATATCAGATCTGAGGAAGACAAAAAGCGGCAAGGCTGAAAAGAGCCGGAACATCGCGAGATCTTTGGAGGCCTCCGACTGGTTCGACAAGGGATTTAAATCCCAGGAAGCCGGAAAATACATTGACGCCCTGGTCCACTACGGAAAAGCTATCCAGCTTGACCCTAAAATAGCCCAGATATACAATAACAGAGGTCTTGTATATTATTTTATGGAAGATTTTGCCAATGCAGAGAGTAATTTCGATAAAGCGCTCGAGCTCGATCCCGGACTTGCAATGGCCTACAACAACAAGGCTGTATTAAGCTACGAGAGAAGAGACTTTACAGGTGCGATAGCGTATTTCAATCAGGTGCTCTCAATTGACCCGAAACTTGAGCAAACCTATTTTAACAGGGCTTTCGCATATCACAAGATCGGGAGCAGCGAATTATGCATAAAGGACCTTGAAGAGTATCTGAGACTGGCCGGGAACAGGAACGGCGACGAGAACAGGATAAAGAATTTTATTAAAGACTTAAAGGAACCCAAACCGGTCGAGGTCGAGCCTGTTTACTGCAAAGTTCCGGATCTTTATTACTCGAGCCCGGTCACCGCTGAAAGAAAGCTGAAGGAAGCCGGACTGATACTTGGAGTGACACACAGAATTACTGATATTGATAAAGGTTTCGACAGGGTGATAGGCCAGTCTGTTCCGGCGGGGAATGAACTTGAAGCAGGATCAGCAGTTGATATTACCGTTAATGTTGAAGCCGAAGATGAAGGATGGTAGAAGGGAGGAAGGAATGATATGCGGCTACAAAGGTATTAAACCTGAAATAGACGAAAGCGTTTTCGTGGCGCCTTCCGCCGATGTTATAGGCAGAGTGAAGATCGGGAAGAACTCGAGCGTCTGGTTCAACGCGACCGTGCGCGCGGACGAGGACGATGTGATAATCGGTGAAAATTCGAACATACAGGATAACTGCTGCCTGCACCAGACGAAAGGCTATCCTCTCGTGATAGGTAATAATGTGATTGTCGGCCACAGCGTGACCCTCCACGGGTGCAGGATAGGCGATAACACGCTTATCGGCATGGGCGCGACCGTGCTTGACGACGCTAAGATCGGCAGATGCAGCATAGTCGCCGCCGGATCGGTCGTGCTTGAACACAAGAGCTTTCCGGATTTCTCTCTCATTGCGGGAGTGCCTGCTAAAGTGATAAAACAGCTTCCTGCCGATACGGAGGAAAAGTTCGCTCATCACGCCGAGAGTTATGTGAGGTACGCGAAAGAATACAAGAATGAAATGAATAAATAACATAAACAGGAGAAACGATGTTTTTTTCAAAAAAGATGATGCTGGGGGGAAAGGAATTGGTCCTCGAATCCGGAAAAATGGCAAGACAGGCTAACGGCGCTGCCGTAGTAAAATACGGCGACAACATGCTGCTAGTTACGATCTGTGCGCAGAAAACACCCGCTGTGGGATTTGACTTCTTCCCGATGACGGTAGAGTACAAAGAAAAAATGTATGCGGCCGGTAAATTCCCCGGCGGATTTATAAAAAGAGAATCCAGACCTTCGAATAACGAGATACTCAGCGCAAGGATCATCGACAGGCCGATAAGACCTTTGTTCCCCGAAGGCTTTAACAACGAAGTTCAGATCATGTGCAGCGTCCTTTCTTCGGACGGGGAGATCGCGATGGATGTTTTCGGTATAATCGGAACTTCTCTTGCCGTGAACCTCTCCGACATACCTTTCTCGGAACCTGTCTCTGCTGTAAGAGTCGGCAGACTTAACGGAGAGTTCATTGCAAATCCTACAGTGAAGCAGATGAAAGAATGCGATATCGAGCTTGTGATAAGCGGCGGTAAAGGATTTATTTCAATGGTCGAGGGAGAATCTAAAGAAGTAAGCGAGGACGATCTGCTTCAGGCTGTTCAGTTCGGCCAGAAGATAATTGATGAGATCTGCGATTTTCAGGCTGAGATAGTAAAGGAATTCGGAAAACCTAAATTCGAATATACCGTACCTGAAATATCAAAAGAACTTATAGAAAAAGTAACTTCACTTTCTGAAACTAAGACCCATGAATTCACAAAGATCAAGATCAAGGAAGACAGGAACGAGGCAAGAAGACTTCTTTATGCGGATGTAGTTGATGCGCTCGAGGATGAATTCCCTGAGGACGAAAAGCATTTCGTTACGGTCATGCACGATCTGGAAAAAGATATCGTAAGAAAGAACATTATAAAAAATCAGGTCAGGATCGACGGAAGGAAACCGGATCAGATAAGACAGATCACCTGCGAACTCGATATACTGCCCAGAGTTCACGGTTCTGCGCTTTTTACAAGAGGCGAAACCCAGAGTTTAGGCGTTTGTACTCTCGGCGGAGATTCCGACACTCAGACAGTCGAGAATATCTATGAAAATGAAGAACAGAAATTTTACCTTCACTATAATTTCCCGCCTTTTTCCGTAGGCGAAGTGAAAAGGATCACAGGCGTTTCTAGAAGAGAGATAGGCCACGGAAATCTTGCGGAAAGATCTTTCAAACCCGTCCTGCCGGCGGAAGAGGACTTCCCCTACACGATCAGGCTGGTATCCGAGATACTTGAATCCAACGGATCGTCCTCAATGGCGTCCGTGTGTTCGAACTCCATGGCAATGATGGCTGCCGGAGTTCCTGTCAAAAAGCAGGTCGCCGGAATAGCTATGGGCCTTATAAAGGAAGGCGATGACGTCGTTATTCTTTCCGATATACTCGGAGATGAGGACCACCTTGGTGACATGGACTTCAAAGTTACCGGAACGGAAGACGGGATCTGCGCATATCAGATGGACATCAAGATACAGGGTATCTCGATCGACATTATGAAAAGAGCTCTTGAGCAGGCTAAACAGGGAAGAAAACACATTCTCGGAATTATGAACGGAGCGATATCCCAACCCAGGCCGGAGCTTTCCGAACACGCTCCGAGGATCCTTAACTTCAAGATCTCGCCTGACGAGATCGGACTTTTCGTGGGACCCGGAGGAAAGAACATAAAGGGAATTATCGCCGAATTCGGTGTAAAGATCGACGTTGACGACAACGGTTTTATAAAGATACTTTCCGAAGGAGAGAACGGAGAAGCCGCTCTTAAACATATAAAGGCTATGTTCGCGAAGCCTGAACCCGGTGAAATTTACGAAGGCGTAGTTAGAGGAGTTAAACCTTTCGGCGTCTTCGTGGAGATAATGCCCAGGATCGAAGGTCTCGTACATGTCTCCGAACTTTCACTCGAGAGAATAGATAATGTTGAAGCCCACTTCAAAATGGGTGACAAAATGAAAGTAAAATATATCGGAACAGATAAGGAAGGCAGGATCAAGCTCGTAAGAAAAGAGCTTCTTAAAGCTGAGGCCGAAAAAAAATAAGATCAATTCTCCGTATAAATTTAAGGCGGGACCGTAATGGATGAACCGAATACTATAAGAAAACTTAGAGCAATAATGTTCTCCGACATCGTCGGGTACACTAAGATGATGCAGAACAACGAGTCTGAATCTCTTAAACTGCTCCAGAAGCATAAGGATATCGTGACAGAGATATCCGCCAAATACGGCGGAAAGATCATCAAGCATATCGGGGATGAGATACTGGTGGAGTCTGAAAGCGCTGTCATGCTCGTGTATTGCGCCAAGGAGCTTCAGAAGTATTTTGCCGACAGGAACGCTACAGTACCCAAATCCAGAGAGCTGTCAGTCAGGATAGGCATCCACATCGGAGATGTGATCATAAAGGATGACGACATCTTCGGCGACGGTGTAAATATAGCCTCAAGGATAAGGCCTCTGGCTCAGCCCGGCAGCATCGTGATCACTCATTCAGTTCTTATACTTCTCGGTAATCAGGACGATATTAAATGCGAACTTATCGGGAACAAAAGACTCAAGAACATTAAGGAAAAAGTTAAGGTATACCAGGTATTGACCGACGTCGAAGCGTCTCACTCTCCCGGAAGAAAATCCGCCGGCAGCAGAATGAATATCGATACTATGCTGAAATTAGTTCTTCCGGCATTCGGGACCGCTCTTTTTCTGATATTACTTGTATTCGTGTTCTTCTTCGATCATTTCACCGATTTCGAGGAAAACTATTTCCGGTCTGAATTTTCGGAAGCGAGAGAGATAACAAAAGATCTACGCAGCGAAAAAAATATTAAATCCAACTATTACAACATAATGTCTGCGGATACAGAGGACGGCAAGGAACTTCTGTCTTATTACTCTGATATGTATTCAAAACAGCCGGATGATCCTAAAAAGGCATTCTATCTTGCGATGTCGTATTTCAGATTCCATACAGACAGAAATCAGCTTGACAGTTCTTACATTCTGATGAGAAAGGCCTATGACTCCGGTCTAAAAAGCATTTATTTTCATCTATTCAGGCTCGATCTGTACAGTATGCTAAAAATTAGAACCGCATGCAGAAGAACTGCAGAAATTCTGGTGAAAGAATATCCCGGCGATCCGATGAGTTTCGTAAAGAGCGGAGAAGCGTATTTATCAGTACTTAAGGACAGGGATAAAGCTGCGGCGATGTACCGAAGAGCACTTGATATCTACCCTGAAACGGCCGCAGCGTACAATGGTCTTGCGCGGATCGAACTCTCACTTTCTAACATTCAGAGAGCAAAAGCACTTTCAGATTCGGCTCTTATGATAAATGAGGAAGCTCCTAATTCGGCTGATACCGCAATTGAGATAAGGAAGGGCCTTTCAGATTTTTCAGGGGCGAGAGATATACTGCAGAAACTGCCGGAAGGTTCTGTCCGGAAGTATACAGAATCGGCTAATGTGTGCCTTCTTGAGAATGATCCGTCTTCAGCTCTAGGTTACATCAACAGCGGCCTTGAGACGTTCCCGAACAGGATAGAACTGGTAAAACTGCAGAGAGATATACAGAAAATGATACTGATATCTGACTCGATCCAGCAGAAAGAAAATTCTCTTTCAAGAGTTAAGAACAAGTGGTACAGTTCGTGGGATGAAGCCGGACAGGCTTCTTTAAAAGAGCAGAAGCCGCTTATTGTAGCCGCTCTCGACGGACAGGAACTCCGCTCAAAGTATTTAGAGCATACTCTTCTTCACCAGAATGTTATAAGGGAAACCGGCGATGTAGTTCTCCTGAAGCTTTCCAGACATAAGGATGCAGAGCTGCTTAAAACACTCGGTATCGATGTGTTTCCTTCACTTGTCTGGGTCGATCAGAATAAAGATGAGGTAAAATCCTTTAAGAACGTTTTGGGAAATGTGACTGATCCTGGCGTAATTGTATCTTTTATCAAGGAATCCGTACTTCTTAACAAAAGAATGCTGTCAATGGTCAGGGAAACGGAAGCAAATAAAGTCAAGAACGCAAGGGACTTTTCTCATGCTGAGGAGCTTGCCCTAGAATATGAAATGCCTGTAATAGTAGTAATGTCGGATTCAAGGTCTCAGGATTCGCAGAACTATTTGAAGCATACGATATTTAATCCCGCATTCATGAAGAACTACAGGAATATGATCTTCCTTTCGGTCGACGAAGCTGAAAGGTCGGAGTTGCCGAAAAAATTCGGCATCAGAAGCTTTCCTGCCGTTCTATTCTTTGATGAAGACATAAATCTGATCTCAATAAAATACGGTGTTCTGCCCCAGAAAGTACTTGAGCAGGAGATAACAAAAGTCAAACTATTCAGAAAAAGAAGGGACATTCTCAAAGAAGAGATAAACTGGATATACAATACAAAAGAAGCTGTTTCATACTCACAGTCCCTCTCAAAACCCGTTCTGGCGTACCTCTCCGATCCTGATGTTACGGGCTATAACCCTGACGAGAAAGTGTTCGAAGATTATACGATAATAAAGAAGATCAATTCTGATTATATACCTCTTTTCATAAGAAAAGGCTCAGAAGGATACAGCCAGTATTTCAAAGATATCTCATCTCCACGAATCGCTGTGATGAATTCTTTCGGCGATGTTCTCTACGACTTTCATATTCCTTCGGAAAGCGAAATCCTGTCTGCGTTTCTGGATATAAAGACAATGTCCGAGCTGTATATCGGACTGGGTTCAAATGAATTCAATAATTTCATCAGGCGTTATGAAACATACCGCTCGCTTCTGGAAAACAGAATGAAAATATCGGCTGAAAGTGAACTTGTAAAGTTTATAACAAACTACCCGTCTTTCCCGTACTCGCTCATAGACCTCGGGGAACTGTTTTTAACAAAGAACGATTTTTCAAAATCCGGTCATTATCTCAGGTTCCTCGAGAGTAAAAGTTTCAATATTTCAGAGAAATTCCTACAGATACTGATCTCGAGCTATATGCTTTATGACGACATATTCAGACTTAATGAGTTCATGGATATCCTTGAAGAGAAAACTAAAAATGACAAATCGGGGTCTTCTTCAGTGATCTCCGCACGTTCAGAAATAAGCCTTGCCGAATCAGAGACCATACCTTCAATAAGTTTTGCGGAAAAAGCGTATGAACTTGATCCGAAGAGAACCGAGAACCTTATACTTCTCGGTATATTAAATTACAGTCTCAATGTTAAAAAATCCGAAAGTTATTTTAGATCCGCTCTGATCCTTGATCCGGAAGATCTTGTTTCCAACATGTATCTTTTTACGATTACAAAAGATTTGAAGTTTCTCACGACAGCGAGAAAAAGCTACCATTCGGGCAGGTCTGATTTTACAGGTCTGAGATATTTTGACGACTCGAAATTTTTCTCCAACCGCGGAATTATCGAACTCAAAGAGCGGTCATACAGGATGAAACTTCTGCTCTATCCTGAAAATACTGACTTTATGCTGGAGCTTGTAAAGTTTCTTACCGACAGCAAAGGCAATATGGTCGAAGCCCTGGAGATCATCAACAAAATACTTGCTGATTCGCCCAACAACCCGGAGTTCCTTTCAGCTGCGGCCTGGCTGTTCTATAATCTTGGGGATTTCCCAGGTGCGGACAGGCTCATTACTAAAGCTCTCGGCAATCTTTCGCCTGATGAATATCACAAATATCCTGAGCTGTTCTACAACATAGGAATGATAAAATCCGCAATAGGCGACAACAGAACGGCAAAATATTACTTCGAGATGCTTCTCGGATTCAGGAACATGAACGATATAGATTATTCCAAAATTGATTATGCGGAAAGATTTGTCGACAGCATTCAATAATTTAAAAAGGACTGAAAAATGAAATCTTTTACCATCTCGCTGATAACCTCGTTTCTGGTAACGATAATTACGTGCGCTCTGGTTTTTACTGAGGTAATCAATCTTAAGAAAATACTGCCGGAAGATTTTTTTAGCAGCAGTAACGAGATAACAGAGGTGCAGATACCGAACCTTGTTAACCTTAAGATATCGGATGCGAAACTGGCTGCTGAGAATTTGGGGCTCAAGATAATCACCGAGCAAAAATTCGTTGAGAATACATCTCCCGATATCGTACTCAGCCAGTTCCCACTGCCCGGATTCAAAGCCGGAAAGGGCGATGCCGTCAAGCTTGAGGTCTCGAAAGCCATGGAGATCACTTTCGAAATAATGTCGGAAGAGGACCTGATGGATGAGATCGAACTCAGCCCTAAGATAATCATGCCTGATATAACAGGCCTGAATTCCGATACGGCAAAAGACCTGCTGGTAAAAGCCGGAGTGATCGACATAGTCGAGAACTTCGCGGACGATGATCTCATAGACAAGGGACGCATCATCAGCTTCAATCCGCCTGCGGGATCAGAGATAGACGAAAGCGCCATAGTCGATATCGTGATAAGCAAAGGACCGTCCATTAAAATGGTCATCGTACCCAATCTCTACAACAAAACACTTGAAGGCGCAAAGAGCGAGATAGCAAAGAACAAACTCAAGCTTGGAAAAGTGAAAAATGTCACCGATATAGATAAAGGCTTCGACAGAATAATCGGACAGTCGGTACAGTGGGGCGAGAAAGTCAAAGAAGGTACTATAATAGATCTTGATCTTAACACCGAAGCGGAGGAAAGTATAGGCTGGTAGCGGTCCGTAATTCTGATTATGCCTGTAATTAAACGAATATATTTACCGCTTTTATTATTGTTAAATGCCTTCCTGTTCTCATACGAGACCGTATTTGAAAGGAATGATATTGAAAATATTGCCGCAAGAGATATTTACGACGTTCTTTCAAAGATTCACACGACACACGGAACAAGCTACGGGATTATCGGACAGCCCGTATATTTTTACGGGACAGGCAAATCCTCACCTGAGGCCGCTTTTTATATCGACGATGTTTTTTACGGAAGGATAGTATCCGACCTTTCTTTTATTTCGGTCGATATGATCGAAAAGATCATCGTTAGGGATATTTCGCCGGAATGCGCGGGATCTGAAATTTACATCTACACCAGAAACTTCGATCCTTCTGTTCCGGTATCCGAGGTCCGGTACAAAGACGCTTTCTTTAATTTCAGGGATCTCTCGGTAAATGTTGCGCAGACCGTAATTCCTGACCTTTCTCTGTCTGTTTTCGCTCAGGTTACGGATTACAGGGACAACAGGGATTATTCCGACAACTTCATCTATCCGTTCCTAAAGCAGAATTACGCCGTAAAAATGCATTTCCCGAAAACATTCTCTTTCGTACCGTTCATCGATATATCTTATCTGAAGGAAAAAAAATATCTTATTGATGCCGATTCCTCGCTTTCCAGACCGGAAGTTTTAAGGTTCGCTTTCTATTTTGATAGAGAATTTTCCGAAAGATTTAAAAGCAGATCGGGTGCTACTTTTATATCCGAAAACAGTATAAAAAAATACTACGATACGGATATTTATGAAGAACTGACTCTTTCAGCTCCGGTCTACACTTTAAAAGGAAAGACCGGCGTTTACAGCGGAGGTATGAAAAGTACGGCAGGCTACGCAAAACTTTCTTGTTCTGCGCAGTGGCCGGTCAATACGGAACTGACCGGATATGTCAGACATTCTGACACTTACGGAACAATACTCTCTTCCCGGGCAATTCTTGAAAAAGATATCAGGATGTTAAAACTCTCGTCGGCGAACGGCTATTATTATGAGAAAATGAACGGAGGTTCGGACTTTTTTACAAATTCCCTGACTGCCGAAAGTGACTTCAGTGCCGGAAATCTGGGATTTAACTTCAGAACAGGTATCGACCTTGTTTCAGAAAGAGAAAGAAAGTACTACAGGGCAGGTTTTACTGCGGGAAAGAATAACAGGCTCTGTCTGAATTCCGATTTCATAGCCTCCGGATGCTCCGATAAAGACTCGGACATTAAGAACAACCTCATCTCTTCACTGACATTCGGGGAAAATTATTTTAATGATAAATTAAAAATCAATACGGCCTTATACCATATCTATTCGGAATATTTTATCAGTGAAAATAAACAGACCGCTAACAATTTGAGCTTCAATATCAGGATAAGGATAACGGATCTTGAATTTTTCTTCGGATCGGACAATTTTCTAAAAGATCATTATGACATGAGCGGCTTTAAATTCGACCTGAACGAACATTACATCTACAGTACTGTTGAAGGATTTGACATGCGTACACGCGACGAGATCTGGGGTGTCAGATGGACGTTTTACAGGTGATACCTATTTTCTGACCACTGCTATCTTGCCTGTAATGTTCTGTGAAGGGTCGTTTTTATTATAAGCTATCATTTTATATATACCTGTCGACACGAGCTTACCTTTGTTATCTCTTCCGTCCCATCCGTTGTTTATGCTGAATTCATTTCCCCCTTCTCCGCCGCGGACCAGAAATCCCTTCATATCGAATATCCTTCCGGTATCGTAGCTGTTCCCGTCCTCGGGAAAATAAAATCCCATAACTGAACTTCCGTCATTAATGAACGGTGAGGGTTTTGTCTGTATCTCATTTTTATTTACTTCGCCAGTTTTGAATACTTTACCGTATTCCAGAAAAGACAGTCCGTTATACGAGCCTATAACCGCGATCCCCTCCTCCTCGATGAAAAGAATTTCGTTTATTGACGCGTCCGGAAGTCTTATTTTTATTATCTCTCCCGGTACCGCGACCGATCCGCTGTAACTCATAGGAACATAATGCCGCCAGCTGTTTCCGTCAGCCGAAAGAACGCTTATGCCTTTATCCGTTGCGAACCATTTTTCGTTTATGCTGTTAACTTCCACATCGTATATTACATTGCCTACAGGTCCCGTTTGAACATTATTGATATTGACGGATGAAAAACTCTGGGGGTCCGATGGACTTAGGGCAAGATCGATATACCTTATTCCGTTATTCGTAGCTATCCAGATCACATTATCCTTGTCAGCTGCTATATCTATGACACCGTCGGATATCAGTATTCTTTTAAAACTGAGATTAACTCCGTCGAAAACCCCTACGCCGATACCGTCCTGAGCCCCGAAAGACTGTTTTGAGCTCCCTGTCCATATCCATGTCCTTCCGTCATATGTGTCAGCAAAAACATCGTATCCGTAGAAATAATCACGGGTCAGGTATGAATGATCCGTTCCGTCGGGAGCTAATCTAATAAGCGTTGATCCGTCAGGATTAGATTTATCTCCCCAGTTACTTATCCACAGATTGCCTTCACTGTCCTCCGCGATTCCGGGGTGTACAGGGTAGTTGACGCCTTCAAGAGCGCTTCCGAACGAGAAATTAGAAAAATATGAATAGTCCGGTTCGTTATAATCGAATGTGTTCACACCGGCTCCCCATGTGCATATATATAGCCTGCCGTTATTTACAAGAATGTTCTTCGCCCCGTCACCGGTGGCTTTTGCGCTGTACATGGTGTCGCTGAAAGTATAGTCGGAAGTATCCATATAAGAAAAATGGCTGTTCGTAAGATATATCAGTCTTCCCGAAGAAGCGTCTAATGCGGCTTTCTGTATACCTTTCTGATTGGGTACATTGAATGAAGGCCGGTACTCCTCATCGTTCGATACAGAATAAAATGAGAATCCGCCTGTGGAAGTGAAATATATAATATCTCCCGACCTGCAGAAAGAACCGAAATTCTCATCCCCTGTACCGAAAATAATCTGAGGCGCAGATGCCAGATCATCCGGCACTGAACTAATTACCATGGCATCAACCTGCTCATGAGCAGCAAGAAATTCACCGCCGCCGAAATACCCGTACTTCAGATCAATTCCGTTATAAACAGTTTCTTTTATCGTTCCCGTCCCGTCGATCCTGAAAAGTCCGGTCTGAGCCAGAACATACACTGTCTCCCCGTTCACGGCAAGGCCGTTGAGGCTTCCGGCGGCATCCAGGCCTGATATTTTTGTCCAGTTGTTCAAATAATTGATGTTCGGCGAGTCTTCCGCTATCGAATAGGCTCCCGACGCTGTAGAAATATAGATCGTTCCGGCTGTGACTTTCACATCAGAAACAACTCCCGTCATGCTGTTAATTTCTGATATCTCATATTTATTAAAATCGTCATTATATCTGTAACGGGCCAATAGTCCGCTGGCGGCAATATAAACATACTCGGATGATGAAAAGACAGCGTTGAGTTCATAAACCCCGGACTGAGCTATATCGTCAAGATAGACGGGTTCTTTTCTTTCGATATCGTAAACAGTGACCGAACAATCCGGATGGCCGAGCCACAACATTCCCCTGAAATCCTTTTCTATATCCTCTATCACAGGTTCATATATCCCGTCGTCAGTATCATATACCGTATAATTCGTACCGTCCCGCACAATAAGACCGCCGTCAGTAGCCGCGTATACAGCCCCGTCGAATATTTTTATTCCGAACCCTCTGGTTACAGCAGTATATGTCGTCAGTTCCTCCGTGAAAAGCTCCTGCCCTAAGGCTGTCAATACTAAGATCGTAAAAAATATGTTCTTCATATATTTCATTCTCCCTCTTTAGGCAGTTTGATTATTATCGTTTCTATAAAATTCTTCCTTGCTTTCACGATCCTGTATTCCAGGCCGTCCAGCGTTACCGTTTCTCCCTGCTCCGGTATCCTTTTTATGCTGTTGATTATATAACCGTTTACGGTCTCGTTCTGACTCCTGAGTTTTTTCATATTCTTACCGGTGATACTTCCTATCATCCTGTAAAGTTCCTCGGGACCGGCTGTACCGGCCACAATAAACGTTCTTATCTCAGGCCTGTAGATTATCCCTCTGTCCGAGCCTTCGCTGTCGTGAGGATCGTCAACCTTCCCCACGATCAGCTCGAGTATGTCGTGCATAGTAACAAGACCCAGACATCCGCCGAATTCATCTATAACGACACAGATCGACGATCTTTCCTTCTTGAATGTTTTGAACAGAGACAGTATACTCGTGTTCTCATGTACGAAAAGAGCCGGTCTGACAATGTCTTTTATCTCTTTAACATCATCTTTTAAAAGATCGTTGACAAAAGCCACTCCCGCAACGTTGTCCAGGTCGTTCTCGTAAACGATTATTTTGGAAAATGAGGTAAGCATCACCATCTTCCTGAGCTTATAAAGTGGACTGTTGATATCGACAGATATCATACTTCTTCTGTGAAGCATTATCTCTCTGACCTTCATCTGTTCGAGACCGAGAACTTTTCTTATTATATGCGCGTCCCTTTTCTTTACTGTTTCCGACCTGACCGCCTGATCCACAATATAACCTATATCGCTTTTGGATATCATGACCCAGCCGCTTTTGCCCGATTTCATCTTAATCATCTTCATTATTCTGACGCTCAATCTTCCAACAAGATAAGTGACAGGAGCAAGCAGTGTTTTTATAAAAATGAACGGATAGATGATCTTTAAAGCTATCCTGTCCGAGAATTTCTTACCGAGTACTTTGGGTATCATTTCCGCGAATATGACCAGCAGTATCGTCTCGTAAAATGTAATCTGTATGCCTGAGGACCTCCAGTTCAAACTTGCTGCCAGATAGGCAAAAAAAGTCGCATAGGCGACGTTGGCGATATTGTTCCCGACCAGTATCGGTATAAGAAAGCTGTCGGGATTTTTGATCAGTTTTTTTGCTTTGACAGCCGGCGCAGACCCCGCTTTCGCCCACACTCTTATCTTTATCCTGTCCGCTACAGTATAGACTATTTCGGACATAGAAAAGAAGGCTGAGAATAAAAAAGCTGCGGTTATCAGAAATATCAGCATATATTTACCTTTACAGATCCGTTGCTCTTTTCGAATATCTCTTTTACGAAATACTGTGAAAAGCCCCTGTTTATCCTTACTCTGACATTGGGGCCTTCCTGACCGAAATCCTCAGACGATACCGCCGCTTCATATTTGCTCAGAAGGTTCATAACTGTGCTCGTAATGTCGTATTTGTATGAAAATTCCGCGAGGTCATATATCTCCACGTTTTCCTTTTCCGCGGACACAATGACAGCTTTTGCCGCTTCTGTGTAAGCTTTGATCAGCCCTCCGGTGCCGAGGTTGGTGCCGCCGTAATACCGGGTAACTACAAGCAGCGCATCAGTGATGCCGCTGCCCTCGAGCACCGCCAGTATCGGCCGGCCGGCAGTGCCGGACGGCTCGCCGTCGTCGGAGGAGCGGGTGACGCGGCTGTCACCTGTTCCGGCCGCATATGCGAAGCAGTTGTGCGTCGCGTCGTAGTACTTTTTCCGCGCCGCTTCAAGCAGGAGTTCGGCCTCATCCCTGCCGCTTATCCTGTAGAGCCTCCCGATAAACCTTGAACCCTTTATCTTGTCGATCTCCTTTTCAGAATATCCTTTTACGGTCGTATAAAGCTCTTTTTCCATATCGCTGTAATATAATAAAATCGGGGGCTAAAGTAAAGTTACGAACTCTTTCAGAAGGGAGATGAAGCCCTCCTGCGACGACTTCGCGGCCTCGAGCACTTCTGCGTGCGAGAGAGGCCCGCCGGTCATTCCCGCGGCAAAGTTCGAGACGCGCGAGATACACGCGGCTTCGAGACCAAGTTCTTTCGCCCTTACCGTCTCGGGCACGGTGGACATGCCGACGGTGTCCGCTCCGAGAAGGCTGAGGTATTTTATCTCCGCCTTCGTCTCGAAGCTGGGGCCGGTCATGTAGGCGTAACATCCGCGTTCAATGCGGTTGTTAGTCCTTCGCGCCGCATCATCAAGAAGTCCATTCAGCTCTTTCGAATACGGGCCGGCTACCGGATCTTTAT
>ERZ795048.908-NODE-908-length-28956-cov-5.948410_pt1 | contig 28956 bp, 20 predicted proteins | sample MGYA00375132_ERZ795048 | MGnify/ENA primary metagenome ERZ795048 (study PRJEB30177, sample SAMN05720225) | activated sludge metagenome | isolation source: Anaerobic digester | place: Hong Kong | collected 2014-12-17 ... | reverse complement strand
CCGGCGTGATCTCCGCCTTCATCGACAACGTTGCTACGGTCCTGATGGTTGCCCCGGTCGCGCTGGAGATCGCCAAAAGGCTGAAGATCAGCCCGGTTGGGCCGATCATCGCGGTGGCCGTCTCTTCCAATCTTCAGGGCGCGGCCACGCTGGTCGGCGATACGACCTCGATCCTGCTCGGCAGCTATGCGGGCATGGATTTTCTCGATTTCTTCTGGTTCATGGGACGCCCGGGCATCTTCTGGGCGGTGGAGCTTGGCGCCTTGCTCGCGGCCGCCGCGTTGCTGATCCTGTTCCGGAAAGAGAGACAGACCGTCGACATCTGCAGCGTGCAGGTCGTCAAGAATCATCTGCCTTCCTATATGCTTTTGGCGATGGTTGCCTTGCTGATCCTCGCCTCGTTTATTCCCAATAAACCTTCCATTACAAACGGCGTCATTTGCGTCACCTTATGCATGACCTGTGCCATCATTGAGGCGCTCCGGTATCATGACGCCGACCGAATCCTGGAACCCATCAGGGAGATGGACTATGAGACTATTTTGCTGCTGGCCGGGCTCTTTGTCGTGATCGGCGGCATCACCGAAGCGGGCCTTGTCGATGCCATTGCGGAGCTGTTCGTCAAACTCGGCGGAGACAACATCTTTCTCATTTACACCATTATCGTCTGGGCGAGCGTCGGATTCTCCGCCTTTATCGACAACATCCCTTATGTTGCGACGATGCTTCCGGTCGTGCAGGGCATGGCGTCGGCGCTCGGCGTCGAGCCGTATTTGCTCTACTTCGGCCTTCTGGTCGGCGCGACGCTGGGCGGCAACCTGACTCCGATCGGCGCCTCCGCCAATATCACGGCCATCGGCATCCTGCGTAAAAACGGCTATGAAGTTTCGACGAAGGAATATGCCAGGATCGGAATGCCGCTCTCGTTGGTCGCCGTGTTCTCCGGGTACCTGTTTATTTGGTTCCTGTGGGCATAATCGGATCCGCCGCCGCCATAGATTTTTTTATTATTCTGATCATAACCTGTCGTTTCCGCCGAAGAATCGGTATCGTATATCCAAAAGGGGGGCTGTTTTATGATCCGTACAAACACACAGAAACTCACGGTTGCCGGAATGCTGATGGCTGCCGGCCTGCTACTGCCGTTCGCCTTTGCGCATGGCCTCGGCGTACAGGGAACTGTGCTCCTGCCGATGCATATTCCGGTGCTGCTGGCCGGATTTCTCTGTGGCCCGCTGTACGGCGCGTTCTGCGGGCTGCTGACGCCGGCGCTGAACACCCTGCTGACCGGGATGCCGGCCGCGTTTCCGATGCTGCCGATCATGACGGTTGAGCTTACCACCTACGGCCTTGTCAGCGGTTTACTTTTCTGGAAGACGCCGCTCGGCAGAAAAAAATTCGGCGTGCTGCCGACGCTTGCCACCGCAATGCTCTGCGGCCGCATTTCCTATTGGGCTATGTTCGAGGCTCTTTCCGCCGCGTTCGGAGAGCTCAAGGCGCTGCCCGTTCTGGCGGCGGTGACGACCGGGCTTCCGGGCATCGTCATCCAATTTTTGCTGATTCCGGCGATTGTGGAGGCTTTGCGACGCTTCCGTCCCGGGGAGGATACGCTGCACTCGGCGGTCAACCTGATCCGCGAGGGCACAGCCACCTGCGTGGTCATCCGGGAGAACCGCATCGTCCGCACGGGCATGGGTACGGGCATCGGGCCGGTGATCCGGCTTTATGAAGAGGGCGCGCTGAAAGATGCTTCCGTCGTCGACAAGATCGTCGGAAAGGCCGCCGCGATGATATTTGTTCTTGGCGGCGCAAAGAGCTGCTACGGCGTTACCATGAGCAAAAGCGCCGAGGCCTATCTGAAGGCACATCAGGTTTCCACCGCATCGGATACGCTGGTGGAAACCATCTCCGACCGCGCGGGCGGCGGTGTCTGCCCGATGGAGCAGACCGTGATGGAGATCGACGACCCGGCGGAGGGACTCACGGCTTTGAAAAAAAGGCTGGAGGAACTCCGGAGCGAAAACGGGGAATAGCCTTCATGCCATAACTTTACATTTGAAGGGTTCTATGGGGATTTTACCTGAAAATTCAGGTAAAATTGACCAAATAAAAGGCCGCCGATGTCAATCGGCGGCTTTTTTAGATTCGGAGTGGATGAAATGAAAGGTTCGGTTTTCCGGACGCAGAGAAATAAAGATAAGATGGGAGGCCTTACCTATACCAGAACCAAAAGATGGTATAGAATTTTCCGGTAAAGACGAAAGATTCAGCTTCGCCGGGCAGAGTGTTGTCATAGGCGCACATTCTGACATAGAGGGTGACGTTGCCCGTCAGGCTGGGGAGCGTGCCGGTATACGTGATCCAGGTCCTGCCGTTGGTGGAGTACTCCATCGTGTTTTGGACCATGCCGCTCATCTTGTTGTTGGTGTCGTCACCGGTCACGGTGTCGGGCAGCGGTTTCCCTTCGAGCAGGTCGATAAGTTGGTTGTCGCTTGCATCGGTCCTCAACGTGGCCTCATATCTGACAAGAATATCCTTACCCGCATCCAGCGAACTCAGCTGGGACGAGCTAAGCGTGACGGACGTGGATCTGCAGGCGGAATAACTTACTCCGCCGTCCAGACTGTACTCCATCTCCGTCGTAACGCCCGTCAGCCTGTTGGCGTAGCTCCCCGAGAAGGTGAAGGCGGCCGTGGTGGGCGCCGACGGAGAGATTTCAACTACGGCCGCTATCGTGAAAGCGGCGGTCAAGTTGGTTTCCTGCGTGGGCACGAAGAGCGACTTATCGAAAGATACGGTGACCTCAAGGTCGCTGTCGTAATCCACCGTGCTGTTGCCCGAGAGCGTCAGGGTCGCGACAGTATCCGAGTCACGAGTTGTACTTCTAAGCCGGACTCCCGCGGGCAGCCCATCCAGCGTGATCTTTCTTGTGGAGAGCGAAGAAGCAAAGGTTCCGTTCGTGAGGGTAACCGTGATGGTTTTGCCGCTCTCGGATCCCTCGATGATCCCGTTATTTACGGCCGCGATGCTCAGCAGGGGATTGGCCGAGGTGAATATAAAGGTGGCTGGAGCACCGGCCGCAGTGGTATCGAAAGCCGTATACCTCACCATGACGGTTATGTTGCCGGTGAGGTCGGGCAGATTGCTGCCGGTGTAGTCTGTCCAATCAGTGCCGCCGTTTGTGGAAAATTCCATATCCGTGCTCATGCCGGTAAGGGTATTGGCCTCGTCGTTAAAAGCAACGCTGTCTGGGACGTCGGCGCCCGCGAGCAGGTCGATGACCTGTGGGATGCCGGCGGGGACTCTCAGCGTGGCCTCATATCTGACAAGAATATCTTTATCCGCATCCAGCGAGTTCAGCTGGGCCGAGCTGAGCGTGACGGACGTGGATCTGCAGGCGGAATAACTTACGCCGCCGTTCAGGCTGTACTCCATCGCCGTCGTAACGCCCCTCAGTCTGTTGGCATAGCGGCCCGAATAGCTGAAGGTGGCCGAGATCGGAGCATCCGGAGACGGTTCCACCGTAGCGGTTAAGGTTACAGATGCGGTGATGTCGTTTTCCGGCGTGGGCTGGATTTGGGATCTATCGATTCCGATCTGTACCGTGATATCCTCGTCGTAATCCACATTGCTGTTGCCCCAAAGCGTGATGGTCACGACATTGTCGCTCACTCTTGTGACGATGCCTTTTCTGACTCCTGAAGGCAGGCCGGTGAGAGTGAACTGTCTTGAGGATATCCAGGACAAGAACTGGCCGTTTGTGAGCGTTATGCTGATTCTCTTGCCGCTCTCGGCACCCTCCACGGATGCCGCGCCGAAATAACCGGTATGGACCTCCAACTCACTGTCGTCCTGCGTCCATGTCGCCGTATAGGTCACGGTTCCGGTCACTGTCGCGGTCGGTTCCGGATCCCAACCCGCGAAGGCCCAGCCGGACGAACCGATCACGGTCGGCGCGGCGGGCGTCGTATCGCCATAGGTGAGATCATTGGTCACCTGGGCCGTGAAAGCGCCATGCGTTCCGGGCGCATAGGTGACGGTATACGTGTCCTGCGTCCATGTCGCCGTATAGGTCACGGTTCCGGTTACCGTCGCGGCAGGTTCCGGATCCCAGCCCGCGAAGGTCCAGCCGGACGAACCGATCACGGTCGGCGCGGCGGGCGTCGTATCGCCATAGGTGAGATCATTGGTCACCTGGGCCGTGAAAGCGCCATGCGTTCCGGGCGCATAGGTGACGGTATACGTGTCCTGCGTCCATGTCGCCGTATAGGTCACGGTTCCGGTTACCGTCGCGGCAGGTTCCGGATCCCAGCCCGCGAAGGTCCAGCCGGACGAACCGATCACGATTGGCGCGGCGGGCGTCGTGTCTCCATAGGTGAGATCATTGGTCACCTGAGCCGTGAAAGCGCCGTGCGTTCCGGGCGCGTAGGTGACGGTATATTGGTTCAGCGTTTCCGTAAAGACGGCGTAATAGATCACGCTGTCGGATACGGCCGGCAGATCGGCTTCCAATGTTCCGGTCACCGCATCCGGATCCGTGCTCCATCCGGCGAATGAGTAGGTGTATTGCGCCGTTGCCGGTTTTGTCGGCTCAATGTCGTCGTAACTCGGAGCCGTTCCGGACGGTACGTCGACATCCTGCTCAAGCTGGGCTGTGCCGTTCATCCATGTCACCGTGTAGTTGACCGGCACAGCGGCTACCGTTATGTCTATGACGGCCGTCTTTCCATGGTAGACGATCGTAACCCGCGTATTCTCGGTGCTCAGCACCCCGGAAGGCGTATAAATATAGTTTACGATGGGATTGCTCGACCCGTCGCTGAAATGAGCGGTCACGACCATGCCCGTCGGGTCGAAGGTCTGCCCTTCGGTATAGGAGGTCTGCGCCCCGGCCACTGTAATGTTTTCCAGCGTCACCGACGTCGCGTTTTGTTTATACAAATAGATGGATTCGCCCGATTGTGCGGAGGTGTTCATTCGGAAATAGTCCTGGCTGCTGATATAAAGGTAATAGCTGGTGCTTCCGCTGGTGACGTAAAGAGTATGGGAAGAATAAAACCAGTCTCCAAGCGTACTGCTGGGTTTGCTGCCGGCAGTCAGGCCGTACCTGCCGCTGGATATCGAGGATCCGCGTGCAAGGTAGTCGCCGTCATTCTGAAAGAGCATGCCGGTGCTCCCGGTTTCCGCCGTCCAGATCATATCGCTCGAAACGCTGCTCGTGACCTCATCCCCGCTGACAGTCACCGCCGGGCTGGCCAGATAGCTTGTGCTGGTAACGGCGTTTTGAAGAGCCTTGTTTTCCTCATCCAGATTTGAAACGATGACATATTTTCCTCCGGCTTCGATGGTATCGGCCAGCGTATAGGTCGTGGACCCTGCCGGGAACACGTCAATTGCCTGTGTGGCGGTCTTTCCCAAAAAGCTCACCGTGACGAGGGAATCCGTCACGGCCAGAGCGTCGGAGGGCGAGACGGCATAATCGGTGATGATCTCCGAGGAGTCGTCGTCGAACAGGGCCGTGACCACCATGTCTGTAGCGTCGAAGCTTTCGCCGGCGCTGTACGTCGTTTTGGTCGGCGGCGTGGTGATTTCGATGCCGCTCAGGGCCGCGGACTGCTTTTCGTAGAGCACTAAGGTGTTGCTGTTATTGGTTGACGGATAGACAAAATCGACCGTTGTGGTTCCGCCGTAAAAAAGATTGTAGGTTGAGGAGCTCAGCACGACGGACAGCTGCGTACCCTTGTCTGAAACAGTTCCGTATGTCCATGCCTGCGCGTCGCCGAGGCTCATCGTCCTTGCGGCCGTGGCATTGACATACAGTGTCCCGCTCTGAATGTCCCATCCGGAGTCGTCCTCCGAGAACGTCCATGTTGCCGACGAGGCATCGGCCGCCGAGGCGAAGATCAGATAGTCGCCGACGATCGTGGGCGTGACATAGGACAGGCCGGTATAGGTTCTGCTGCTGTACGTTCCCGTCGTGACCGTATTGCCCATGGCCACATCGTCCAAAACGACGGCGTATTCATGGCCGTCGGTGATCTCCGTCGTCTTTTTGTAGATGAAAAGCACGGCCGGATCGACGGAGATCGTCTGGGAAGCCGATTTCCCATGATAAGTGACGACGATCTCGGTATCGGATACCGACAGAGCGCCGCTTGGGCTCACCGAATAACCGGTCACCACCGCGCTCGATGCGTCGGAGTAATACGCGGTGACCTGCATGCCCGCCGTATCGAATGTTTCGCCGGCGGTGTACGCAGTTTTGGTCGGCGGATTCGTGATTGCGATAGAATCGACCGTGGGGGTCGACACGGAGGAGTCTTTTTCATAGAGCGTCAGATCGTTGTCATTATTGACGGAAGGGTAGAAGAAATCCACCGTCGAAGTGCCGCCGTAGAATAACTTGCAGGTGATGTCTTCGTCGTTGGCGCTGTCATAGAGAGTGGTATACAGCTGAGAATCGCTCTCCAGAGTACCGAAGATCCAAGATGTGTTATTTTCGGAATCGAGCTCAAGAGATCTCGACTGCGGGGCATAGAGATAGGATCCTTCGTTTGAAACTATCCATTCGTCCGCGTTGCCGGTGCTCTCAAAAGTCCATGTGGCGGCTTCCGCGTCGTCTGCCGAGTCAAAGGTCAGCGTGTTGCCGTCGGAACTGATGGACGGAGTCGTATATCCGAGGCCCACATAGCTGTAATACGAAGTGGAGCCCGTCTGTACCGTATTGTTCATGGCGATGCCGTCGGTGACGATGGCATACTGATGCCCGCTGCTGACCGACGACACCTTTGTGTAGGTCAGCGACGATTCGGACGCCTGCGGGAACTCATAGGTCACATCGAGGGTTCCGTCAAGATTTAATGTCACCGACGTCGCTTCTTTTCCGTTTACAGTGGCCGAGGTCGACGCGGTAAAGACTTTGCTGCCGGTCGCCGTCAGCGTCACCTGCGCGGTGTATGCCACGCCTTCGGAAAAGGCTGTTCCGGTGAAGGGCACGCCGCCCACGAGCCATGATACGGCGGAAACGCTGACACCGCCGGTGGAAACGGCAGCGTCGGTATCTGGTTCGGCGTCCGCCGCCGGAGAAGTGATGCCGGTGACCGAGACGGCCGCGATCTCATTGCTTACGGCGCCGAGGTCCACGGTCACAGACGAGCCAACCGTGCTTCCGTCCATGTCCATATAGGTCAGCGTGACCGAAGAGGCGTCGCCGTTATCTGTAATTTCAATAAAGACGCCGACGCCGTTGGAGGAGTCGCCGCTGCCCATATGGCCGGAATTTGCATAGGTGAAATTCAGCGTCTTGGTTGTGCTCGTCGCGTCCGACGGAACAATGGTATCGCCCGCGACTTTAATGGTATTCAGCAGCGATTCCACCGAATGATGATTATGTCCCCAGAAGAAAAATACATTCGGATAATTATTGAGCAGATCAATGAGTTCGCTGCTGTTCTGGCCTTTCCGGCTGCTTCCGTAGTGAAGGGGGAAGTGCGAAACGATAAAGAAGGGTTCTCCTTCCTCCGCAGCCGCCAGCGCCGTTTCCAGATCGGCAATATCGCTTTCCGAGAAAAGATAGGCCGTGCCGTCGCCGGTATTGCCGTTTACGGCGCCCAACGTGTAAATGGTAAAGCCGTCCTCGTCCGGATCGTTCTGGATGCCTGTCCGGGGAAAACCGGTGATCGGCTCGAAGGATAGGGTGTCGGCATTCGTATAGGTGCCTGCGGAGCCGATATACCAGTCATGATTGCCCATGGTATAGATGGGCGTCGTGTCCGGATACTGCGCATCAATAAGATCGTTGATCTTCCCGACGGTCTGGTCGCCGTCGGAGGAATAGGAGGTGTTGGTACTGATCGTACCGAGATCGGTCGCGCTGGTTTTCCAGTATACCGAACCCATATCGCCTCCAAAAACCATATATTTCAGCGAGCCGTCGTCGTTGCTGTCGAGCCACGCTGAAATATTTGTATACGACCCGTGGACATCCGAAGTGATGCCGATACAGGCCGTCACCGAATCCGCCGACGCCGTGATCGGCAGCAATGTCGACAGCATCATCACCGCCAATAGGACGGCCAAAGCCTTTAAACCGAGCCTTCTTTTCATAAACACCATTTTCTCCTTTCAGTTTGTCCTCTCATCCTCGCCCCATGTTGGAAACCGTTAACAAACCCGTGCAATTGAAATGTGCCGTGGATTTTCTCAGACCATGACGAGCAGCGCGCAAAAATAAAAAAACCACATCAGTTGCTCCAATGTGGTCGGACTCCTAAAATTTGTGTCTTTGCTTTTAGATCAACCCGGGTGAAGGAAGCCATGTTTCCGGCCCGTTGAAGACCCCGTTTCTCTGCGCCGACCGACTGTTTGGGGAGTCCGTATTTTATCAATTTGTAAGGCAACCGTGGACAACCTACTGGGAAATTATGGCATACAATCAAATATTTGTCAATTGAAATTTGGGAAAAAAAGGAAAATAAGTCCTCACATTTGACGGATGGAGATTCTTTTAGAAAGGGAGGAGCATCCCGTAGTTTGAGCATCGAAAAAAACAAAAGGAATCTTGTCGGACCTTGTAAAATTTTCTCTGCGGACCGTACGCCCTGCCCGGACAAAATGGTTCTCGGGAACGCACCGATAAAGGATACCGAATCCGAAAAACGGGGAGCAAAGACGCCGTCAAAGCGGGGTAAGCTACGGGCGATCATAAAAAATTAGAAAGAAACCCCGCACCGTTTTGACAACGATGCGGGGTCTAAAGCAATAGGTGAAAAGAATTGATATTTTTGCCGAAAAATGTCTCGGCCAAACGGACGGGATGAAATTTCACCGGCAATTTTTATATTTTAATCGATATGATTCAATAGCAAATTTTGTCCAACCTTGTATGAGGACTGCACCTCGCGCAACATATTCTCATAAAAAGCTTTTGCGGATGCCCGGCGCTCTGCCGCGATCTCGGCGCCGCGATTTGTGTAAAAGCGGGTATAGAGGTTCTCCAGCTTGTACTTATATTCCTGAAAAAAGGAGGGCGACGTATCGCCGGAGCCGTCGGACACCTGTCCATCCGGCAGCAGCGAGTAAAGCGGTTCGGAGAGTTGTCCCTTATAGAAGATGGTGCGCGCGATGCCGAGCGTCCCGGTGACATCGATCTTATCCGCATCGAACAAGATCTTTGCCTCGATACTTTGGGGCGGCGAATCGCTGCGAAAACGATGCGTCTTTATGCAGGCCTTTACTTTTTCCGCGTATTCAGGCTCGAAACCTTTGGAGACTAAAAACGCATATGCTTTTTCCGCGCCGACGGCAGCGTGGCATAATTGGGGGTTTTCGAACTGCTCCCGCCGGCCGATGTCATGAAGCAGGCAAGCGCAGATCAATACGTCGTAATCGAGGCTGCTCTCATAGCCTGCGATGTCCAGCGCAACGTATAAAACCCGGTAGACGTGGTCTTTATCGTGCGCGCTGTCGTCCATACATGTGAGCATATCTTGTTCGAGCATCCTATAAGTCTGTAAATCCAGCGTATTTCACCTCCAAGAATTTATTGTTTGATGGGCTATTTTTTTGTTTGTCTGCCATATCCCATAAATTATTTTTGCATCGATTATACCATGCTTTTCCTCATAATAAAAGACATACCTTCCGTCAGGGGAGAAGGCATGTCTTTTTGTCCGAGACGATGGGATTGAAATCTTCGGTCCTTCGTTTCAAAGCAAATGCACGCGAAAACTCCCGGAGAGAGGATTTTTTGCGCGTTTTATGCTTCCTGTTCGGTGAGCGTCTCCATGATGCGGATGAGCACCCGAATGCCCTGTGCGTAGGCGCGCAGGGAGAGTTTCTCGTCCGTGCCGTGCACGCCTCTTTCGACCTCGTCCTCGTTTCCCATAAACGGGCTGCAGCGCAGACAGGTGTCGCAGATCTGCTCATAGTGATGGGCGTCGGTGGCCCCCGCCGTCATGGAGGGGATGACCACCACATTCTGAAAATACCGGTTCATCGCAGCCTTGAGCGTTCGATAGCCGAAGCCGTCGGTGCGGGCGGTGGCGGAGGGGTCGTTCGCCTGCAAAAACCGCAGGGAGACCTCCGGATCGGCCACAACCCTTTGGCATTTTTCCATCACTTCATCGGCGGTGTGTCCCTCCGCGATGCGGAAGTTGACGACGACCTCCATGTTCTGGGGCATCACGTTGCAGGCCGCGGAGCTGCCCCGGATGATGGTCGGCGCGATGGTGGTGGTCACGAGCGGAAAGAGGTCCGGAACTCCGAGGCAGTAGTCCGCGAGGGCGGAGGCGTTTTTATCGAGATCCGAAGCCAGCGTCTTCAGCGGCTCCTCGGTGATATACGGAGCCAGCGCCGAAAAAGTGCCTTTTACGACCGGAGAAAGCTCCGCCGGGAACGGATGCTCCACGATATGGGCGATGGCGCAGGAGAGCCTCCCCAGAGAGGTGCCGCCGAAAGGACGGCTCGAGTGCCCGCCCGCGCTTTTGGCGGAGAGCTCCAGATCCGCATAGCCCTTTTCCATCAGATCGATCTGAGAGAAAGAAATTTCCGGCGCGCCGAAAGCGGCCCCGGACTGAATCTTTCCGCCACCCTCGTCGAGCACGAATTCCAGCCGGATGCCGCGGCTCCTGAGCGTATCGGAAATAGCCTTTGCGCCGAAGTTGTAGGTCTCCTCGTCCTCTCCGAAGGCGAAATACACCGTTCTCTCGAAGCTTGCGCCGCGGGAGAGCAGATATTCCGCCGCCTCGAGGATGCCGAAGACCTGATTTTTGATGTCGAGCGTCCCTCTGCCCCAGATATAGCCGTCGGCGATGGCGCCGGAAAAGGCCGGATAAGTCCAATCGTTCTCCGTGCCCGCCACGACGGGAACCACGTCCTGATGGCTCATAAAGAGCGCGGGGAGCCGCTCCCGATTACCGCCGGGGATGGTGATGAGCACGCTGCGGCCGATCAACTCGAAGCTGCCCGCGCGCATGACGGCGGGATAGCTCTCCCTCATCAGAGCTTGCAGCGCCTCAAAGCCGGCATCGTTGGTGCCGTCGTTGACGGTGACGCAGCGGATGGCGGCGGAGAGCCTTTTCACCGCGCCGTCGGAATCCAGATCAGGATAATCGCTTTCACTCGTAAAAAATTCCGTAATGTCCTTCATTTATCCTCCAGATAGCGGCTCAGGAATTCCTTGGTGCGGGCTTCCTTCGGATGTCCGAAGACCTCCGCCGGACTGCCCTGTTCCAAAATGACGCCGCCGTCCATAAATACCACCCGGTCGCTGACCTCCTTTGCGAAGGCCATCTCGTGGGTGACGACCACCATGGTCATGCCCTCACCGGCGAGCCCTTTCATCACGTCGAGCACCTCGCCCACAATCTCCGGGTCGAGGGCGCTGGTGGGCTCGTCGAAGAGCATCATGTCCGGCTCCATGCACAGCGCCCGGGCGATGGCCACACGCTGCTACTGCCCGCCGGAGAGCCTGCGGCTGTCGGCATGAATGAAATCCTGAAGGCCCACGGTCGTCAGATGCTTGACCGCAAGCTCCTCGGCCTTTTGCCGGGAGAGATGCTTCACCGACATCGGCGCCATGGTGCAGTTGTCGAGGGCGTTTTTATTGGCGAAGAGGTTGAAGCTCTGAAACACCATACCGATGCGTTCCCGGAGTTTGTTGAGGTTTGTGGAGAGATCCATCAGATCCTTCCCCTCGAACCAGACGTGGCCCGAATCGGCCTCTTCCAGCAGATTGATGCAGCGGAGCAGGGTGGATTTTCCGGAGCCGGAGGCCCCGATGATGCACACCACCTCTCCCGGGTACACCTCCAGATCGATGCCCTTCAGGACTTTCAGCGAACCGAAGGATTTTTCAAGTTTTTCAATTTTCAGAATCGGTTCCATCATGTCACCTCAATTCGAACTGGGAATGTCTTTGGCGGGGGTGTCCATTCTTTTGGCAAGCACCTTCATTAAAAGGGAGGAGAAATAGGTCAGGATCAGGTAGGTGATCGCCGCGATGCAGTAGACCTCAAGCTGGCGGTAGTAGATGCCGACCACCGAGGTCGTGGCAAACATCAGGTCGAAGCAGGCGATCACGGAGAGCACCGACGAATCCTTGATGTTGATGATGAATTCGTTGCCGATGGCGGGGATGCTGTTCTTGACCGCCTGCGGGAAGACGACCTTTCTCATGGCCTGCCAGTTTGTCATGCCGAGGCTCCTGGCCGCCTCCATCTGGCCGCTGTCGATGGACTCGATACCGCCGCGGAGCACCTCCGCGAGGTAGGCCGTGGAGTTGAGGGAGACGGTGATCAGGCCGGCCATAAAGGCGCTCCATACGTAGTTGATCTCGGTGATCGTCATAGAGGAGTTCTTCAGGAGGCCGAAGCCTGCGTAGTAGATGATCAGCGCCTGTACCATCATCGGCGTGCCGCGGATGACCGTGATATAAATTCTCGAAAAGATGCCGCCCAGCTTCTTAAAAAACCGAACAAGGTCGTTGTCCTGACGGACGGGTTTTAGAATCCGGAGCGTGACCATCAGCAGGGCCAGCACGAAGGCGATGGCCGTGCCCAGAAGGGCGATGCGCACCGTGGTCCAGACACCGAGGGCGAACATCGACCTTCCTTTCCAGAACATGTAGATCATCGAGGCAAGGAATCCCTGCGGGTTACTTTCGGAGGCGACGGATTCCTCCGTAAGGCTGAGAAAGCCGAGCAGAATCCGGTCCGTCACGGTGACGACAAATGTGGCAAACACCAGTAAGTAGAGATAACGGGCCACTTTCAGCATGACCGGCTTTTTCATTGCGGTCTCGCCGTAGTTGCGCCAATGGGTGAGTTTTACGGCTCCTGCGATCAGAGCCATGACCGCAAACACCCCGCACACGGCCGCAAGTAGGTACAGCAGCAGGCTGTCGCTGCCGAGAAAACTGAGCTTCGAGGGCTCCGAGCGCCACATCCATACGTTCAGCGCCGTCATGACCATGCCGGTCAGGTATCCGTACCGACGGTCCTTTCTGATGAAATCCACAAGTTTTCTCATGTCTGCCTCCTGTGCGCAGGATGCTGCGCGTTTATTGTGCGGGAACGTAATCTAAAATAATTTATTTGGGCTGATTTGCCACGGCGTTTTCCCAAAGGGTATCGCGGGTCTCCTGATCGATGCCGGCGAGAGCCGTATTCACGGCGTCAAGCAAATCGGTATCTTCCTTGCGCAGGCCCACGCAGGCGCCGACAAATCCGAGATCGAAGCCGTCGCCTTCGGCGAAGGTGATGACTTTGAAGTTGGGGTTGGAGGCAAGATAGGACTCGGAATTTTCCACGTTGACGATGATGCCGTCACAGGTGCCCTGATCGAGGCGGGAGATCATGTTGGGGACGCTGTCGACCGGAGTCAGGTGGTTGACGCCTTCCATCTGGTCGATGACGGTGTCGAGCATGGTATCCTTCTGGCCGAGGATGCTGGCGCCGGAGAAGTCGTTGATGCTCGTGGCGGAGGCATAGGCGGAATCGGCGTTCACCATGACGCCGTATTCGGTGACGTGGTAAGGCTCGGAGAAGTTGATGGATTCGCGGCGTTCGGCCGTATCGGCCATGCCGGCGATGATGGCGTCGATCTGGCCCTGATTAAGAGCTTCGATCAGTCCGCTCCAAGCCATCTTCACGATAACGAGCTCATAGCCGGCATCTTCGGCGATGATCTTGGCAATCTGTACGTCGTAGCCTTCGGCATAGGCGCCGGGCACGTTTTCAATCGGGTAGTTGGTGTCGGTGGCGGTGTCTTCCTGCCAGTTGTTGGGGGCGTAGGCGCATTCCATGCCGACGCGGAGCTGCGGAAGTGCTTCCGGGGTGCTTTCGGTGTCGCTGGTGACGGTTTCTTCCGAGGTCTGGGACTCGGACTGGCTTTCACTTTCTTCGGCTGCGGGCGTTCCGCAGGCGCTGAGACTGCAAACAAGGACGGCGGTCAGCAGCAAGGCAATCCATTTCTTCATGTTGGTACCCTCTCTTTTTTTGAATTTTAAAAAAGCCATGAATGCGAGTTTCGCATTCATGGCTTCATTACTAAGTAATATGGCTTCCGGGTGCTTGCCCGAAAGCTTTCCGCCAATGATAGCTCTCCACATCTCTGTGACAGTCCGCCGGATCTTTTCCGTCGGCCCAGCGAGAAACGGCTCTTCAGGTCCGTTTCAGCTTCGGCGACAGTCCCTTTTCTCTCGTCCGGAACCTGAATTCCATCGTGGACGGAGTACTTCTGACTTGCCGCGCCTCTACCATTGCTCCGGCGTATGGCCGGATCAATTGAATTTGTGCCGATTATACCCTGCTTTTTCCCGCTTGTCAACCGTCTGCGCGGAATTTTCACAATCCTCCAAAAAAACGGTGGTTCCGAAAAGCGCTTTTTGTACGGTTGCCAAAAAATATTGCCTTTGAGCACGGGGATGCCGGCGGATTTGCAGGAAAGCTCCGTCAAAGTCTGCACGAAAAATCTGCGGACGTCCGCCGCCAAAAAGTCCAAAATGGCAAAAAAAGACGGCACGGCCAAAATGGTCATGCCGTTCGGCTGTTCGAAATATGTTGTTATTCCGCCGCGAAGACATAGTAGTAAACCGGTTGTCCGCCCGGAATCAGGCTGACTTCAATGGAGGAAGGGAGCCTCGTGCGGAGTGTCTCCGCCATGGCTTCGGCCTCTTCCCCGGAGACGTCCTCGCCAAAGTAGACGGTGACGGCGGAGGTGGATTTGGTCATCATCGCCCTGACGAGGCGGACGCAGACCTTTTCCATATCCTTGCCGGTATAGAGCATCTTGCCGTCCTTGAGGGCAAGAAATTCGCCGGCGCTGATCCGTTTGCCGTCGAAATCGGAATCTCTGGCCGCGTAAGTGACCTGTCCCGTCGTGACGCCGGCCATGGCTTCTTCCATGGCGGCCTTGATCTCGTCGGAGGAATATTCCTCATCGACGGCGAGCATCGCGGCAATGCCCTGCGGCACGGTGCGGCTCGGGATGACGATCACTTCCCGGTCGGCAAGCAAAGCGGCCTGTTCGGAGGCCATGATGATGTTTTTGTTGTTCGGCAGTACGAATACCGTGACGGCCGGGGTGGCCTGCACCGCCGCGAGGATATCCTCGGTGGAGGGGTTCATGGTTTGACCGCCGGAGACGACGTTCTCGACGCCCAGCTCATGGAACACGTCGGTCATGCCCTTGCCGGCACAGACCGCCACGAATCCGTAGGCGCGATCCGTATCAACCGGCACATAGGAAAAATTTTCCGCGGCCGGCATAGGTTCCTCGGCTTTTTGAGGCTCTTTTTCAGTGGGCTCGCCGACTCCGCCAGAGAGAGCGGTATGCTGGTTTTTCATGTTTTCGATCTTGACGGTGAAGAGGGAGCCGTATTCGAGGGCCTTGCTGATCACTTTACCCGGATCGTTGACATGGACGTGGACTTTGATGATGGAGTCGTCCTCGACAAAGACGAGACTGTCGCCCATGCTGTCACAGAAGCTGCGGAATTCGGCTCCGTCCGGAGCGTCCGGCTTTTTATCGACAATGCATTCGGTGCAGTAGGTGAAGCGGATGTCCTCATCGGCGGCACCGGCGGCGGTGATCTCCGCCTTCGGTGCGGCTGCGGCGGGCTTTTCGAGAAGCTCGGTGACCGCGCCGTTCTTGATATAATCCATCATACCCTCCAGAATATAGACGAAGCCTTGGCCGCCCGCATCGACGACGCCGCTCTTTTTGAGGATCGGCAGCAGTTCCGGCGTCTCCGCGAGCGTTTCCTTTGCCTGCTCCAAGATGGCGGCCAACAGGGCGGTGACGGAGGTTTCGGGGCCGGCTATCTCGGCGGCCTTTTCCGCAGCGCAGCGGGAGACGGTGAGGATGGTGCCCTCCGTCGGCTTCATGACGGCTTTATAGGCCGCCTCGACGCCCATGGCGAGCGCCTTCGTGAGGTCGGCGGCGTCGGCGGTCTCATGTCCTTCGAGTCCTTTGGAGAATCCGCGGAACAACAGGGAGAGGATGACGCCGGAGTTGCCTCTTGCGCCGCGCAGGAGGGCCGACGAAGCGGCCTTGGCGGTCTCGGCGACGGTAGGATCCGAAAGTTTCTCGAGCTCCTTGACGCCGGCGGAAATGGTCATGGACATATTGGTGCCGGTATCGCCGTCCGGAACGGGAAAGACGTTCAGGGCATCCACCGAGCTTTTTTTATTGGTGATGTTGTTGGCGGCGGAGATGATTGCGTCGCGCAACTGGCTGCCGTTTATCAAATTTTCCACTCCTTTTCAGAGTTCCATTTTTGAGGAAAGGGCGCTTTTCGGAGCTCCCTCGTTTCCATTAACCAATCAAGTATATCATAATTCCATGATGCCTGAAAAGTCCTAATTTAAATATTTGCCATTTTTCCCATATCTTTTATGCCTGAGAGGAAAAAATCCGAACTTCAGGAGCCCCATGAGAGGATACCGTGGAACAGATCCTGCTCCGTCGCGCCGATTTCAAAGGAAAAATTCCGGGAGTAGACCGCAGCGCTCTCCCGGTAGCAGATCGGCAGGAACGGCATGACCGAGTAGAAGGCTTCGCTGAAATCGGCAGCGCTCACCGTTCCGTCCTCGTAACCGAGCCACGCAAGAGACAGACTCTCGCTCGTGGGCATCCCATAAGCGAGAGAGCCGCCGGAGTCGTCCGCATAGACGCCGGAAAGCACCAGCGGGCCGAGATCCATATTGTCCCCGAGTTTGACCTCCGCGAGATAGAGATCGAAATTCCCGGCCTCCACGGCGGCAAGATATTTCTCATAGGCGAGCGCGGTGACGGTGGCTCGGATGCCGAGGCTCTCGATCGTCTCCGAAAGGAATGCGGCAAGCTCCGTCTTTTCCCCGGTGTCGGAACAGACCAGAATATCCAGAGAGAGCTCGCTTTGCCCGACAAGACGGTAGTCTTCGCCGGAACGATTCTCGTATCCCAGATCGTCGAGGATCTGGTTGGCGGCCTGCAGATCGCAGGAATAGGAGGCAAGATGGGCGGCATCGTAAAAAGCCGGGCTGAAGGGCCCTTTTGCCGGTTCGGCATAACCGCGGTAGATCTCCTCGCAGACGGCCTCCGTATCGAGAGCCAAAGAGAGGGCCTGCCGGAAGGAAAGATTATTCAAAAACGAGCGGCCGCTGTTCATGCCCACATAGACGAGATTCGAGGAAGACATGGTTTCCATCCCGCCGACGGAGGTGACGGAGATACCGGTCGGGTCGTCCGAATAGACGATGTCGTAGACGCCGAGGCGCGTCTCCTGTAACAGCATGCTGTGATCGGCGAGCTTGACAAGCTCCACGGTCTGAATTTTCGCGTCGCTATTGCAGAGGAGTTGGGTTCCGTCCTCCGAGAGCGAGTACCGGCCGGGCAGCGCAACGGGTGCGTCGGCGGAGCCGTTTTTGATCAGCGGAAAGACCAACAGGCTGTCGAAGTGCCGGTCGGCATCCGAAAGGACGACGGTGACGCCATAGGAACCGTTTTTGGTGACGGAGGAGACGGATTCCAACGATTTCTGAAAATAACTGCCCTCGGCCGCTGCCTGAAGGATGGAGTAGCGCAGGTCGTCGGCGCCGCATTCCGTACCGTCCGAGAAAAGCAGGCCCGACCGGACGGTGATCTCCCAGACCATATTTCCCTCCGAGGGCACGATGTGTTCCGCATAGGAAAGCGACGTGGAAAAATCCGTATTCAGAAGGACAAGACTGCCGTAGAGAAGGCCACAGATATAGCGGTTGACGACAGTTTGGCAGGTATAGGGATGCAGGCCGTCCTCCTCGTCGTAGGGGATGCGCACGGAGGTGATCGATTCGACGTCGGCCGAGGCCTCCTGTTCCGGGGAAGAGGCGGCGGAAGAGATACCCTCCTGCACCGCTTCTTGGAGATCGGAGAGCTCCGTCCGGCAGCCGCTCAGCAGCAGGATGAGCACGAGCACGGCAGCTGTGATTTTTTTGATATTGATGAGCACCGCGCTCCTTTCCTCGGTTTATCGGAAGTCGAAGCGCTCGATGGAGAGCGCTTTTCCGGTTTTATCGTCGGTGGTGACGAAGATGCCCTGTACTTTTGAGGGCCCTTCCGCGATCTCAAAGCGGTCGCGCAGATGGGTGATCATAAAGTTTGTGGAGACTTCGGTCTTTACGCCGATCACCGAGTCGATCGGGCCGCACATGCCGATATCGCTGATGAAGGCCGTGCCCTTCGGCAGAATGGTCTCGTCGGCGGTCGGGACATGCGTATGCGTGCCGTAGAGCAGGGAGATGCGGCCCTCGAGATATTTGGCGAGGGCGATCTTCTCGCTGGTGGCCTCGGCATGAAAATCCACGATCACGGTTTTGCAGTCGAGTTCCCCAAGCAACCGGTCGGCGCAGAGAAACGGGCTCTCGAACGGATCGAGAAACACGGCCCCCATCAGGTTGATGACCGTCGCCCGGAATTTGCCTTTTTCAAAGAGATAGACGCCGCTGCCGGGCGCGCTCCCGTGGTAGTTGGCCGGCCGCAGCACGCCGCTGTCGGTTTTTTCATAGAGGTCGCGCATGTCGCGGTTTTGGAAGGCGTGGTTGCCGTTTGTGATGACGTCGGCGCCCATGGAAAAAATATCCTCGCAGGTTCTGGTGGTGATGCCGCCGTTGTCGCTGGAGTTTTCGCCGTTGACGACGGTTATATCCGGCCGGTATTGATCCTTCAGAACCGACATGGCTTTCCGGAGCGCGTCGCAGCCGTTTTTCCCGGTGACGTCGCCGAAACAGAGAATTCTCATACGGTTATGCCTTCCTTTACCCTTCGGGCAATAAAATCTTCGATGACCGGCGCGAGCAGATCCTTATGAACCACGTAGCTCTCATGGGTCTCGCCCGGGAAAATTTTGAGCTCCGCGTCGGGGATAGAATCCGCGATCAGCCGGATGTGATCCTGAAGAATCAGATCCTTCGTACCGGCGGTGATCAGCGCGGGGCAGGCGATGGCGGAGAGCTCCTTCGGTTTGATGTCCGGCTCGCGGAGCATCATTTCGAAGAGCGGCTTCTTTTTTATCGCGCAAATGACGCGCAAAACGAACAGCACGGATTTTTTTACCGCGGTCGGCCAGAGGTTCGGTCCGGAGCAGACGATCGAGGAGAGCAGATCCGGCTCCTTCATGGCGATCATCAGGCCGAGGATGCCGCCGTCGCTGAATCCATAGAAGGCAGGCTTTTCGATGCCTAATGTCTTAATCAGTTCAATATAATCCTCCGCCATGTCCGTATAGTGATATTCCGATACGGCGGAGCTTTGACCATGTCCACGGGAATCCGCGCAGTAGACCGTGTGATTCTTCGCGAGCGCGGGGATCAGCTTGTCAAAAATCGCGTGCGACTCGCTGTTCCCATGTACGAGGAGGATGGGCGAGCCGGAGCCATGCACTTCGTAATACAGTTTCACGCCGTTTACACTGAGAAACATCCAAAAATCCCTCCTGCCGGGCGGACGGCCCGTTCGTCCAATCGTCTAAGCATGAGCTTGTTTTTCCATACCGAAAACACGTTCCGGGTTATGGGCGCGGCACGAAGCCGACTTTCTTATACATTTTGGCCAGCGTGCGCTCGGCGATGTGCTCGGCGCGCTCGGCTCCGTTTTTATAGCATGATTCCAGATAGCCTTTGTCGGCGACATAGCGGGCAAAATTTTCCCGAACCGGGGCCAGATGGTCGGCGACCGCCTCTCCGACGGCCCTTTTGAAGTCTCCGTAGCCCTTTCCGGCAAAGTCGCGTTCGATCTCCTCTATCGTGAGGCCGGTGATGACGGAGTAAATGGTCATCAGGTTGTTGATGCCGTCCTTGCCCTCGCGGTAACAGACCTCCGTCTCGGAATCGGTGACGGCGGATTTAAATTTTTTGACGATGACGGCCGGGTCGTCGAGCACGGAGACAAAGGAGCGGGGGTTCTCGTCGGATTTGCTCATCTTTCTGGTCGGGTCGGTCAGCGACATGATCCTCGCGCCGCCGGACGTGGAGGCTATATAGGGTTCCGGAATGGTGAAGGTCGGACCATAGGTGGAATTGAAGCGTTCCGCGACGTTCCGCGCAAGCTCCACATGCTGTTTTTGGTCGGCGCCCGTCGGAACGAGATCCGCCTGATAGAGCAAAATGTCGCCCGCCATCAGAACCGGGTAGGTGAAGAGGCCGGCGTTTACATTATCGGCATGCTTCGCGGATTTATCCTTAAACTGCGTCATGCGGGAGAGCTCGCCGAACATCGTGTTGCAGCCGAGGATCCAGTTGGCCTCCGCATGAGCCGGGACGTGGCTCTGAATAAAAAAGATGCTCTTCTCCGGGTCGATGCCGCAGGCCATGGCCAGTGCATAAGCATCCAGCGTGCGTTTCCGCAGGTCGGCCGGATCCTGATAGACGGTGATGGCGTGCATGTTGACGATGGAGTAGATGCAGTCGTAATCGTCCTGGAGCTTTTTCCAGTTGACGATGGCACCGAGATAGTTGCCGAGGGTGAATACCCCGGTCGGCTGGATGCCGCTGAAGATACGTTTTTTGCGTTCGGGCTGCAAAGCGGCCTCATTCTGATCCATAGGTTACCTCCGGAAGATGAAAAATGATAGGGAATTTTATCCGTTCCCAAAAAAATGTTCTTTTGCGGCCGCGGCGCGCAAAGAAAGCCGCGGCATGCGGACTGTCAAAATTCCTGCCGGACGGACGGGCCGTAAACCTGTCGCCGCAAAAACGGCGCGGCGCAGCTTGTTCGAGCCTCTCGGCGGAAACACTCCGGCGTCCGCGACGAACGCCTTCGTCGGTCCGACGGCCGCGCGCCGAAAGAAAGCGGTAGACCTTCCCGACGGCGTTTTTACGGGCAGGAAGAAGGAAAACAAGGCGGGGACAACAGGTTCCTCAGCCCAGTTCCTTTTGGAGCAGCGCGCCGAGGATGTCGGTACCCCGGACGATGGCTTCGTCCGAAGGGGTGGAGAAGTTGCAGCGGAAGGACTGCGACGGCGCGGATTCGTCGGTGTTGAAGGCGATGCCCGGCACGACGGCCACGCCTGCGGCAAGTGCCTTCTTAACAAAGGCCAGCATGTCCGTGCCCTCCGGCAGCGTGCACCAGATGAAAAGGCCGCCTTCCGGCCGCGTGAAGCGCACCGCTTCGGGCCAAGCCTCCATGCCTTTGAGCATCAGGCCGCTTTTGCGCCGGTAGATGGCACGGAGTTTTTCGTAATGAGCACGCATGTCGGTCTCGGCAAGGAACCGCTCGCAGATCATCTGGGAGAGGGCGGTGGTGTGGACATCGCCGCACTGCTTGGCCACGATCATCTTGCCGATGATGGGCGCGGGCGCGAGCGCATACCCGACGCGGAGGCCCGGGGAGAGGATTTTGCTGAATGTGCCGCAGTAGATGACGATGCCGTCGGTGTCGAAGCTCTTGATGGAGGAAATTTCCTCCCCGGCGAAACGCAGCTTGCCGTAGGGGTTGTCCTCCAGAATGCAGACGCCGTACCGCTTTGCAAGCTCATAAACGGCCCTGCGCTTTTCCAGTGAAGTAGTGCGGCCGCTTGGATTCTGAAAATTCGGGATAATATAAATTAGTTTAGTGTTGGGGTTGTTTTTTAAAGCCTGCTCCAGTTTGGCGATTTCCATACCGTCCTCCTCCATCGGCACGCCGACGAGATGGGCGCGGAAAGAGCGGAAAGAGTTGAGCGAGCCGATGAAGCTCGGGTCCTCGGCAATGACGGTGTCGTCCTCGTTGCAGAGCACCTTGCAGGCGAGCTCGATCGCCTGTTGGGCACCGGAGGTGATCAGCAGATCGTCGCCGGTTTGGATGAGGCCGTCCTCCTCCAGCATGGCCCGGACGCGGGTCTTCAGCGCCGGTACGCCGTCGGTGACGGAATACTGGAGCGCGGCCAAAGGATTTTCGGCAAGAATAGCGTCGGAGATCCGGCGGATCTGCTCGACGGGGAACGCTTCGGGGGCCGGATTTCCCGCAGCAAAGGGGATGATCGCCGGATTTGAGGAATTCTTGAGAATTTCTCGGATGGCAGAGGGCTTCATACCGGCGATACGGTCGGAAAACGGATATTCCATGAGATTCATCCTTCCTGTCTGCGGGGGGCGGGCAATGCCGTGCGGTTCCCCGATATTATAGAGAATATACTATTTTATCATACGGCCGTTTTTTTTACAAGACCGGCTCCTAGGCGGAAAAGACGGTTTCCGCTGAAATTTTCGGAATTTCCTCGGAGATGAAATCTTTTTCGCCGGCCGTCTTTGATCGTCTCTAATATTCCAAAAAATGGAAGCTCGTATTCCTTTCGGCAAAATAATCGATTCCACACCGCTATGATAAAACTATCATTCTATTCCTTCGGAGGCGGTTTTATGACGATGGCGGTCCCTTCCGGACTGAAGCGGTTTACCGGCCGGGCGGCGGAGGAACTGGTTCCGATGCTGGTCTGGCTGGCGGCGTCCTTTGCGGCGGCGAACGCGGCGCTTTTTGGGAACCTTGCCCCTTTCGGGATCTCCTGTGCCGCCGCCGCGAAGAAAAAGAATCTTCTTCCCGCAACGGCAGGCGCCGTTCTCGGTTATGCGCTGGCGGACGGCGGCTCGCTGCGCTATCCGATGGCGGTGCTGCTCTGCGCGGCGGCGAAACTGATCTTTGAAAAACTCGGGGAGGGAGCTCTCTCCTCCGCGTTTTATGCGGCTGGGTCGACGCTGGCCGTTTCAGCGATGTTTGTCTCTCTGGGCGCCGAAATCGGGATGCCGCAAGTCGCGGCGGAAGCCGTGCTCGCCGGCGGCGCGGCGTGGTTTTTCTATCGGACGGCCGTTCTTCTGAGCGACGGCAGACCGATTTTCGCGCTCTCCAAGGCCGACCGCGCCTGTATTGCGGTCACCGCCGCAATCGGGGCGGCCGCTCTCGCCGGGACGGAGTTGTTCGGAATCTCCGCCGGGGCGGTTTTAGGCGGATTCGCGGTTCTGCTCTCCGCGGAATACGGAGGAGAAGGCGCCGGCGCTGCTGCCGGTGCGGCTGCCGGCGCGGCGATCGGCATCGCCTCGAATTACGGGATGCTCGCGGCGGCCGGATTCCCGGTGGGAGGGCTCATCGCAGGCGTCTTTGCGGTATTCGGCCGGCTGAGTGCGGCGGCGGCCTTTGCTCTCACGCAGCTGATCGCCGTTTTCGCCGTCGGAACGGAACAATACGGCCTTTTTTATGCGGCGCTGGTCTCGGGGGCCGCGCTGATTCTGCTGCCGAAACAGAGCGGCAAACTGGCCTCGCTTTTTGCGCCGAAGGACGCCCTGACGCCGGACAGCGCCACCGTCAAGTCGATTCTATTGGCGCGTCTCGGTTCCGCGGCCGCGGGGCTCACGGACATCTCTACGGCGACGAAGCGCGTTTCGGAGAAGCTCAGGCCCTCCGGCAGCGAGGACCTCAACCGCATCTTCAACTTTGCCGCGGAAAAGGCGTGCCGGACCTGTTCCCACAATGTCTACTGCTGGCAAGAGCGCTACGGCGACACGATGGAGGCTTTCTCCGCGATGGCGCCGGCGCTCCGAAGGGAAGGAACCGCTTCGGAAACGGATTTTCCGGAGGAATTCTCGAGACGCTGCTCCCGCGCGCCGGAAATTGCCCGTACCGTCAGCCTTCGCTTTGCGGAGACGGTGGAGCGCCGGGAAACCCAGCATGAGATCTCCGGTATCCGCAGCGTCGTCACGGATCAATTCGACGGCATGGCGCTGATGTTGCGGGATCTGGCCGGCGATATGGCGCGGCTTTCCCGCTCCGACCAGCAGCAGGGCAGGGCGGTGAAGCGCCTGCTTGAGCACGAGCATTTTCATCCCTACTCGGCGGTCTGTTATTATGCCGAGGGCGGCAGGCTGACCGTCGAGACGACGCTGCCGCTGGAGGAGAAACCAATGCTCAACGAGGAGGAACTGACCGCCGCGCTGGCCGACCTACTGCTTCGGGATCTTTCTGCGCCGATCGACCGCGAGACGGAGAATGCGCTGCGGCTCGTCTGGTCGGAGCAGCCGCCTCTTGCGGTAGAATACGGCGAGTATGCCTTTTGTGCCGACGGCGAGAAATTCTGTGGAGACAGCAGCCGCTTCCTTTATGACGAGCACGGGCGCGCGCACCTGCTCCTGAGCGACGGCATGGGCAGCGGCTGCAACGCGGCACTGGATTCGGCCATGACCGCGGGGTTGCTCGAACGGCTGATTCGGGCCGGTTTTCGCTTCGACAGCGCCATCCGCATCATCAATTCGGCCCTGCTGCTCAAATCCGGGGACGAATCTCTCGCCACGGCGGACAGCTGCGAGATCGACCTCTTTTGCGGGCGGGCGGATTTCTGCAAAGCGGGGGCGGCGCCCTCCTATGTGCTGAAGCACGGCCACGCGGTACGGGTGAGCGCCATGTCGCTGCCGGTGGGGATTCTGGGCGGAACCGCTTTTGAGGAGGAAAATCTGACGCTCGGTCCCGGGGACTGGGTCGTGATGGTCTCCGACGGAGCGACCGCCGAAGGAGACGATTGGATCATGAAGGAACTTCGGCATCTGCCGGACAAGACCGCGCCGGAAGCGGCCCGCAGTCTTGCCGAGCGGGCAAAGGCCGTCCGCAGCGACGGGCACAGCGACGACATCACCGTCCTTGTCGCGAAGATCGTGGAAAACGAGGAATAGAAGGCCCGATGCCGTACGTTTAAGAATCCGGAGCCGTTTTTGAAGGGTTTTGAAGGGCGTGGATGGAGATGATTCCCCATTGACGCCTTTTTGGCAAAGCGTATTTTTTTCTTTACGGATGGATAAAGGATGGAAAGGAGGATGCCGATCGCCGCCACGTCGACATCAATGCCAAACGGTCCCGATCATGCCTTTGCGGTCGTCCGAAGGGGTGTGTGACGAGGGTTCTGTTCCGTTTGGCATCTCCGTTCCGAAGGCTTTTTTCTTGTTATTTATTCCACTTTCTCCGTGGCTTTTAGGACCTTGTTCTTGGATAAAATAGCCCTGATCCCGAAAATTTGTCGGGAAATAAAAATTCATGCTTGACTTTGCCGGGGAAAAGCGATATAATCCATCACAACAACCGAACAGTTCAAAGACTGTGAAGGGAAGAGTAAGCGTGTCAGCGGCCACAGAGATCCCCGGGAGCTGAAAAGGGGACGAACGGAGCACGTCGAACATGGTCCCGGAGTTGCGCACCGAACCGGAAACGGCAAGGCTGCGACGGCGAGCCGCCCGTTATTACGGCAGGGTATGATGGTACCCGGCAAGGCCGATATGGCGACATATCGGTGAAGTAAGGTGGTAACACGGGAGCTTTGCTTTCGTCCTTTGTCTAAGCGACAGAGGACGGGAGCTTTTTTTATGGCTTCCGTCGCCGCCCACGGGGAAATTGGAGGAACGGATTGTTTTGATACGCATTGAAGGCCTAACCAAGGTGTTCAAAGGAGAAACGGATGTAAGGGCGCTCGACAATATTTGCACCCACGTGGAAAAAGGAGATATTTTTGCAGTCATCGGCATGAGCGGCGCGGGGAAAAGCACCCTGCTTCGCTGCATCGCCCAACTCGAAACGCCGGATGCCGGTTCGATCTATATCGACGGCGCGGATGTCACGAAGATCACCGGAGCGGAAAGGCTCAAGCTCCGCAAGCAGGTGGGTGTCATCTTTCAGGGGTATCACCTGCTGATGCAGCGCACCGTACGGGGGAATATCGCATTTCCTTTGGAGCTTGACCGCCGGTCGAAGGCGGAGATCAACCGCAAGGTCGACGACCTGCTGAATCTTGTGGGTCTGTCCGATAAGGCAAACGCCTATCCCTCTCAGCTTTCCGGAGGGCAGATGCAAAGAGTCGCCATTGCCCGCGCGCTGGCGAACGATCCGAAGATCCTCCTCTGTGACGAACCCACCTCGGCGCTGGATTCCCTGACCACCAAATCCATCCTCAAGCTGCTGGAGGACATCAACACGCAGCTCGGCGTCACCGTATTTATTATCACGCATGAGATCGGCGTTGTCCGCGCGATCTGCAAGCGCGTCGCCGTCATCAATGAGGGCCAGCTCGTCGAACAGGGCCGGACCGAAGAGGTGTTCGCCCATCCGAAGCATCTTGCCACCAGGCTCCTGCTCGGCATGGAAGACCCGGAGAAAGGGGGCGACGCCGAATGATGGAGTTTCTCGCCCATTACTGGGATGTTCTTTTAAAAGGTACTTTTGAAACCCTCTACATGGTTTTCGTTTCCACAGCATTTGCCTACATCCTCGGACTGCCGCTCGGCGTCATCATGGTGACGACCGCCCAAAACGGCATCCGCCCGAATAAAGCGGTCAACGAGTCTCTCGGTACCATCATCAACATAGGCCGCTCCATCCCATTCATCATTCTGATGGTGGCCATCATTCCGTTCACCCGTCTTGTTGTTGGAAAGGCCATCGGCTCCACGGCGGCCATCGTTCCTCTGGTCATCGCGGCCGCGCCTTTTGTGGCGAGAATGGTGGAATCCTCGCTCGACGAGATTAGTCCCGGCGTCATTGAGGCGGCCCAGACCATGGGCGCCACGGACTGGCAGATCGTTCTGAAAGTGCTTCTTCCGGAATCGGTTCCGTCCCTGATCCGCGGCTTTTCGATCACCACGATCACGCTGGTCGGCTATTCGGCCATGGCGGGCGCGGTCGGCGGCGGAGGGCTCGGCGCCATCGCCATCAACTACGGCTATTATCGCTTCCAGAGCGACATGCTGTATGTCACGGTAGTCCTGATGATCCTCATGGTCCAGATCATCCAGATGATTTTCAATTTTGTTGCCAAACGGATCGACAAGCGAAACCGTTGAGCATAGAGAACCCCAAAACTTTATGTATGAAAGGAAGCAAACACATGAAAAAATTTCTTGCCTTGATCCTGGCGCTCGTGCTCTGCCTGAGCTTCGCTGCGTGCGCCGAAACGACGACTGAAGAGAGCACTTCGTCCGAGGAGGCCACCTCCACCGAGGAGACCGAATCCGAAGCATCTTCCGAGACCCCCATCACGCAGACGCTGATCGTCGGCGCTTCTCCTTCCCCGCATGCCGAGATCCTTCGTCAGGTCGTCGATACTCTTGCGGCCGAAGGCATTGATCTCCAGATCGTGGAATTCACCGATTACGTCCTGCCGAACGAGGCCCTGACCGCCGGTGAGATCGACGCGAACTACTTCCAGCATCAGCCCTATCTCGATGTTTATAACGCCGAGAACGGAACCGATATCGTCTCCGCCGGTGCGATTCACTATGAGCCGCTCGGCATCTATCCCGGAAAGACCGCGACGCTCGAAGAGATCCAAGACGGTGCCTCCATCGCCATCCCGAACGACGGCTCCAACGAAGCCCGCGCGCTGTATCTGCTTCAGGATCTCGGCCTCATCACCGTGGACAACACAAACGGATACAACATCACCGTTCTTGACATCACCGATAACCCGAAGAACCTTGAGATCACCGAGATCGAAGCCGCTCAGCTTCCGCAGATTCTTCCGGATGTGGACTTTGCCATCATCAACGGAAACTATGCGATCGGCGCCGGCATTGACGGCACCGTTCTGACCACGGAGGATAAGGATTCCGACGCGGCTCAGACCTACGCCAACATCATCGCCGTCCTTCCGGGCAACGAAGACGATCCGCGCATTGTCGCCCTGATCGATGCTCTGAAGAGCGAAGAAGTCCGCACCTTCATCAACGACACCTACGGCATTGCCGTTGTTCCGATGTTCTGATTTTGCTTCCCAATGATAAAAGCACCCGTCCTGTATAGGCCGGGTGCTTTTTTTATAAAAAATTTAAAGTCTTCTGAGGTTACAAAAGAAGCCTCCCTTTGAAGGATAAACAGGGATGCCGGTCGGCCTTTTATACACGTCCGCACGATTTCGGAGCGGTGGGTTTTGGAGCCGCGGCCCGGTCCGTTTGAGTGTCCATTTCGGCGGCAGAAAACTATAATGAAATGGAAGAGGAGGGGGTTCTTATGCATCCAGCTCTGCTTGCCCTGATCGGGACGGGTGGAACTTTTTTTCTGACGGCTTTTGGGGCCGCCGAGGTTTACTTATTTAAAAAGAATCTGGATGAACGCGTCCAGAGCATGTTCTTCGGTTTTGCCGCGGGCGTGATGACCGCGGCATCGGTCTGGTCTATGCTGCTGCCCGCCATCGACGAGGGAGGCTGGATTCCGGCCTGCATCGGATTTCTCTGCGGCGGCGCATTTTTGCTTTTGCTGGACCGTTCTGTCCCATATATCCATGAGCTGCTCAGTAAAAACAGGGATCGATCGTACAGTCTGAACCGCACCACGCTGATTATTCTTGCAATCACGCTGCATAACATTCCGGAGGGCCTCGCGGTGGGCCTCGCGTTTGCGATGGCCACGGTGGAAGGTTCCTCCGCGACAATGGCCGGCGCAACGGCGCTCGCCGTCGGCATCGGTCTCCAGAATATTCCGGAGGGCGCGTCGGTCTCGCTGCCGATGTTCCGGGAGGGATGCTCAAAAACGCGCTCGTTTTTGATTGGTGCGGCCTCCGGCGCGGTGGAGCCGGTCGCGGGCGTGATGGGCGCGCTGCTTGCCGTCAGTATTGCCGGCGTCATGCCGTGGATTTTGGCCTTTTCCGCCGGCGCGATGATCTTTGTCGTCGCCGAGGAACTGATCCCCGGAGCCAAGATCGAAGAGCATGTCTACTCCGGCTCAATCGGCGTGATGCTCGGCTTTGCGGTCATGATGGGGATGGACGTCGCACTTGGCTGAGGCCAAGTGCTGCGAATTTGCCTCACCCGCCTTGTAGGACGGCGGGCGTTTGCTTCGCAAACCGTCAAATTCGTCGAGGAGTTATGTCCGGTGCTGCGAATCGCCCCTAAAGGGGCTGCGAATTTGCCTTCGTGGCCATAAAGAATGGCCGCGATTTCCTTCGCAAACCGTCAAATTCGTCGAGGAGTTATGTCCGGTGCTGCGAATCGCCCC
>ERZ795048.905-NODE-905-length-29060-cov-15.846957_pt1 | contig 29060 bp, 29 predicted proteins | sample MGYA00375132_ERZ795048 | MGnify/ENA primary metagenome ERZ795048 (study PRJEB30177, sample SAMN05720225) | activated sludge metagenome | isolation source: Anaerobic digester | place: Hong Kong | collected 2014-12-17 ... | reverse complement strand
GCCTACTTGTCCCCCCGGTACACGCTGTTATACTGGTCTGTCGAGAGGGTGTCACCTTTCCTCTTCATTTCTCCTGCAGTGATCCGGGAAATGAACAGCGTGTGATCACCGGCATCCACTGTCCGCTCCACCATGCAGTCCAGGTATCCCAGCGCCTCTTTGATAACCGGGGTTCCGTGGGGAGAGAGTTCATACTCTATGCCATCGAATTTCTTTTTCCAGTCCGGGATCTTGAACTGCCGTACCAGGCCCAGGAGGTTCTTGGGAAGGACATTGATACTGAATTTGCCGCTGGTTTTTATCTGAGTGTGTGACAGCCGGTTCTTTCTGATGGCAAGGGCAACGAGCGGCGGGTCGTGTGAAACCTGGGTGACCCAGGAGGCAATCATGCCGTTATGGCCGCCGTCGGCAGTGATGGTTACCAGGTAAATACCGTAGTGGAATGTGTCAAGTACGTCCTGCCATGATCTTTCCATTGGATAGTCTCCTTTCCCCTATTATAGGGGTGTTTCCATGGAAATAAAAGGCGGGACAGGACAGGATTCCGGAAACGCTCCGTTCTCATTCGATAATGAGCCAGCGGTACTCCCGGATGTGATCGAGCAGCTCGTAGATGATCTCCTGCCTCTGGGTTGCGCATGCCCGCGTGGTAAAGATGGTCTTGAGAGCTGTGGTTTTCTTGAGCTTGATGATGTCGATGAGTGAGCCGGTCCTGGTCTGTCGGCCCAAGGCCTGAGCAACCTTTACCAGGTGAGAGAACCTGATGGTGTACTCGCAGTGGTCGTACAGGGGTATCCTTCTCGGGAGGGAATCCATCTCCAGGCCTGCTGCGAGGTAGTCCATGTCTTCCGGGATGATGGGGTCGCAGGAGTGCTCCGTGACGATCGCGGGGATGCCGTTTTGACACATGGCTTCAATGAGCCGTATTGCCCCGGCATTGAGATTGAATGGTTTTGTATGAGGGATTTCCAGAGCATACGCTTCGATCACGGACCTGGCCTCCTGTGGAGGATCATTCGGATCAATATCGATTATGGTGTCCAGATCACCGATAACCTCGTTGGCAATAATCAGGTCAACCCCGGTTATCGCCGGGATCAATTCATGGATATCCCCCTGGATAAAGGTGATCTTCTCAGAGAATGCCTGCAGGGCCTTTCTTTGTCTTCTCAGAAGAGCGGACGAGAGATCCACCATGAACACCCTTTGGATCAGATCTCCATGGGCTGATAGAAGACCGTGCATGAGGCTCCCGTATCCACCGCCGATCTCGACGATGACAGCCCCCTTCGTGAGCCTGTTTTGTGTTATCAGAAAATCGCCGAGCATGGCGCCATAGGACTTTGGTACTTCGAGCTCTATGTTATATTCGGACACCGGTGTTGAAAAAGATTCGCAGATGGTGAATTCCTTCATGAGATCAATAGGGGTATTTTTGTGGTAGGTATAGGTGGAGTTAATCTCAGCCATTGGAGTCGGTCTATACAGCATTTTTCACAGTCTGTACAAGCGTTTTGTGTGGTTGATGGATCTGCCTTTTCTATGCTAATTGTGTGCGAACAGAAGGAGGAACCCCATGAATACAAAGATGAAAATATCTGTCTTGGCATGTTGTATTCTGCTTTTCTTTACCTGTTTGGCATATGCTCAGGGTCCGAACCCCTATGAAGGTGACTGGGTAGCGGATGTGGCTGACAAGGTTCTCCCCTCTGTTGTGAATATCTCCTCGATGAAAACCGTTGTGGTACATCAGTCACCGTTCTTCTCGGACCCTCTCTTCAGGGAGTTCTTCGGCGGCGGCATACCCAGAGAACGGGTTCAGCGTGCACTGGGATCGGGCGTGATCGTTTCGGAAGACGGATATATCGTCACCAACAATCATGTCGTTGGGGGTGCCGACAAGGTGGAGGTGCGGTTGTCGGACGAGCGTGTTTTCCAAGCACGGATCATCGGCACAGACCCCAAGAGCGACGTTGCGATCATCAAGATAGAAGAGCAGGGTCTGCCGGCGATCACTATAGGAGATTCTTCCAGCCTTAGAATCGGGAGTTTTGTCCTGGCTGTTGGCAATCCGTTTGGCCTGGAACAGACCGTGACCATGGGAATCGTAAGCGCCCTGGGGAGATCGGGACTCGGTATTACCGACTATGAAAATTTCATCCAGACCGATGCAGCCATCAATCCCGGTAACTCCGGAGGAGCGCTCGTGAATATGAACGGAGAACTCATCGGCATCAACACGGCCATCCTCTCGAGAACAGGCGGCAGTGTAGGTATCGGGTTTGCCATACCCATCAACCTGGTCATGAGCATCAAGAAGAGCATCGAACTCCACGGAGAGGTTGTCAGAGGATGGCTCGGGGTGAGTGTTCAGGAAATCACCCCCAAGATCGCAGAGGCACTCTCCCTGAGATCCACGAAAGGGGTGCTCATTTCAGAGGTTATCACGGATTCCCCTGCAGAGAAGGGCGGGATCAGACAGGGGGATGTCCTTGTCTCCATAAACGGGAATGCGGTACACAATACCGCGTCCATGAGATTCCTGATCTCGGAACTCATGCCCGGAAGTTCGGTAGAGATCGAAATTGTTCGGGACGGATCACAAAAGACCATGGTCGTCACCATAGGGGACCTGTCAAAGGCACAGACCCCGGAGCATAAGGTGGTGATCAAGGGTGACAGGTTCTTAGAAGGTGCGACGGTAGCTGATATAACCCCCGCCACCAGGGAATCGCTGGAGATCGGCAATGACGTCGAAGGTGTGCTCGTCATAGCTGTGGAAGATAACACCGCAGCAGCCAGGACCGGATTGAGGCCCGGCGACATCATCATCCAGATCAACAACATGAAGACTCCCGACCTGAAGGAATTTTCCGCTGTGCTGAAAGGTCTGAAAGGCAGGAAAATCAGCCTGAGCATTTTCCGGCAGGGCATGATCATGACCATGACGATCATCCGGTAATATAAAAAATGAGTTTCCTGTAAAGGATCGGCAATAAAATAGAACGCTGAATGGTAAAGTACTGGGAAAAAGAAAACTCAGCAGGCGATATTTAATAGCACTCTAAAGGGTTGTTTCCTTCCAATACTCCAGTACTCCACCACTCCAGTTTGAAGGATTAGATATGGTATGCCATACTGTGATTTTCAAATTAAGTAATTTCCTTGACATGGTGATTCTGTGCGTGCGGTAATCCAGCGGGTCAAGCGGGCGTCTGTCATGGTGGCAGAAAGAGAGTATTCCGCTATCAATGAGGGATTGTGCTGCCTTGTCGGGGTAGAGAAATCGGACGGCAGTGATGATATCGAGTACCTGGCGCGAAAAATTTGCGGTGTGAGAATATTTGAAGATGCCGGCGGCCTGATGAATCTCGATGTCCAGCAGATAGGCGGCGACATCCTTCTGATTTCCCAGTTTACCCTGCTGGGAGATGCCAGAAAGGGCAGGAGACCCTCATTCACCATGGCTGAAGAACCCCTACGTGCAGAACAATTGTTCGATGCTCTGGTGAACAGGATCAGGGAGATCCATCCTGGACATGTGGCCACGGGAAAATTTCAGGCCATGATGGACGTGAACATCGTCAATCATGGCCCGGTTACGATCCTGTTTGACAGCAGGAAGCTGTTTTAATATTTCTGGTATCTACTTAAAACCGTTGATCCTCTCCATGAGCTTGTCTTCAGGCATGGCACCTACAATGTCTCCCACCTTCTGGCCGTTCTTGAAGACCAGGAGGTTGGGGATGGACCGTATCCCGTATTTTGAGGAGGTCTGCGGATTGCTCTCCACATCGAGCTTTGCAAAGACGATTTCTCCCTGAAGCTTTCCGGCAAGACTTTCAATAATGGGGCCCAACATCTTGCATGGCCCGCACCATTCGGCCCAGCAGTCCACCACGAGGAACGGGTATTTCGCTATCGCCGCATCTATGTCGTCATCGTTCACGGTAAGTGCGGTATCAGGATTATCAACAAATTTCTCTTCTGCCATGGTATTGCCTCCTGGATATGTTTTTGGTTTAAGGTTTATTCCAGGAACCGTAAGAGGTCCCTTTCAGATCGCTTATGTACTGTTCTGCAGCAAATGCAGCTGTTGCACCGTCACCGCATGCAGTCACCACCTGCCTCAGGAGCTTTTTCGTGCAGTCGCCGCACGCGAATACCCCTGGTGCAGACGTGCTCATATTCTCATCCACTCTGATGTATCCAACATCATCAAGGTCAACAATGCCCTTAAGGAAGGATGTGTTGGGGATGTACCCGGTGAAGACGAAGACCCCTTCCACCTCGAGGGTCTTTTTCCTGTCAGGATCATTCACATCCTGAAGGACTATTCCCTTTACTGCAGTATCGCCGGTGATTTTTTCCACCACGGCATTCCATTCGAAGCGGATCTTCTCATGTGCCGATGCCCTCTCCTGAAGGATGGCTGTCGCCCGAAGCCGGTCCCTTCTGTGTATTATAATCACCTCTGAAGCAAACCGGGTAAGGAACAGTGCCTCCTGAACAGCGGTATCGCCTCCGCCCACCACCACTACTCTGCTGTCCCGGTAGAACGGTCCGTCACAGGTTGCACAATACGATACACCCCTGCCGGTCAATTCCTCCTCTCCGGGGACATTCAGATGGGCGTACTCGGTCCCTGTTGCTATGATAAGTGCGAGCGACCGGTAGGTTTCACCGCCTGCCGATACCTCCCACCCTTCGGCCGTTTTCGTAACGGTCGAGACATCTTTCTCAACAATCTCGAGGCCGAATTTCTTTGCCTGTTTGGTAAAGAGGTCTATCAGTTCAAAGCCGGTGATGCCGTCAGGGAAACCGGGATAGTTCTCCACCATGTCCGTCGTGGTGATCAGGCTCGGATTGAAAGCACTTGCGATCATGAGCGTCTTCATGTTGGCCCGAGATGCGTAAATCCCTGCGGTCAGGCCGGCCGGGCCTGAACCAATGATGATAGTGTCGTACATGTGCTCATCCTTTCTCTTTGATTTTATCCTCAAGCAGCGAAAGGAGCCCCTGTATCTTTTTCGGCTCTTTGAGGAAATAGCACTTCACGTTTCCCTTGCGAATACAGTCCACTATGCCATTGACCTTGAGAATTGACAGGTGCTGAGATGTGTTTGCCTGGCTTATATTGACGGTATTCTCCACTTCACTTACGCATTTCTCTCCATCCATGAGTTCCCTGGCGATCTGAAGCCTGACCGGGTGACCCAGGGCCTTGAGGAAAGATGCCGTGTTTTCGTTTTGAGACATGGGGTCTCCTCTCCAATAGAGTATCAATATATTAATATATTATTATATTCTAATCACTCTTTTGTCAAGCCTTGATTTTTTCAACACACCACGTACTATGTGCTATAAGATTAAAGATAAATCATTTTTTACGGGGGTCAAGATATGAAGAAGTTTATCATCGGTGCACTCATGGTTATGATCCTACCGGCTGTCTGTCAGGCAGAGGGATATGTGATAGTCAATTACGGCATCGGCGGCGATATCGATGAGCCAAGCCTCGGCGTGGAGATCGGCGGCATCTTTCTTTCATACCTGCACCCCACAGGAGGTGCTCTCAGCTTCGGTATAGGGATCAGTGCAGGCGACACTGACGAAGATCCTCCCTCGGCTTCATTGCCTCCTGCACCTGCCCCGACATATGATGCGCTCCGTGATTTCAACGACGGGAACGAACAGGAAGTATATGTCAGCTTCGGTGCCGAGATGGTTCCGTCATTCTTTGGCGTAGCAGGTCTTGGGTACGCCTCTCAGAACACTACCACTATCGGGACTTCCGGGGGGCAGAATTATGAGGTTGATACGGATAAGGACAAGAACGTCACGTGGATGCTGGGAATGCGCTACATAGTTGAAAGCATCAATGTCGGGCTGGGGTACCATTCCAGGCGGGGTATTCTGGCGAGTCTCGGAATAGCTTTTTAATCTTCAGGTATTTTCCAGGAGGATCTCTTTGCGTCCTTCTGAAACGAAAAGATACGACATGAGATTTCATTATACTCGTTGTGCTTTATGCATATTCATGGTGTTCTTTTTCATAACCGGGTGTGCTGCATTGAGCAATTATTCCCGGATAACCCAGCAGTCCAGGATCTCCATCTCTAAGGGGGATTTTGAAAAGGCACTTACGGTCTTTCCGGAGAGCTCTGCCAAGGGGGGAAACGAGGTCCTCATCCGCATGGAAAGGGGGGTGCTTCTCCAGGCTACGGGTGACTATGAAAAGAGCTCCCAGGAGTTTGAGCAGGCAAAGAAGAGGATAAGGTACTTCGAAGACAAGGCGGTAATCTCCGCGACGAGAACGACCTCGCAGGCGGGTTCGCTCATCATAAACGAACAGGTCCGGCCTTATGAAGGGGAAGATTTTGAAAAGATCCTGTTGCACGGTCTCGATGCCGTCAATTATCTCATGCTGGGGGATCTTGAAGGTGCCCGTGTCGAGATACGTAATGCCTACACGCGGCAGAAGGAGTTGTACGAAAAACACGCCAAGGAGTTGGAGGAAGCTAAAAGAAAACGGGGGACTGACTGGGAGAGATCGTTTCAGAATGCAGACCCGGGAGGATATGATCGCCTCAAGAGTGAGGCCCAATCTGTTTCGAGCATTTATCAGAATGCATTTGCCTACTACATCTCAGCACTCGTATATGAATTGAACAACGAACCAGATGAGGCATACATCGATTTGAAAAAGGCGATTGAGGCGGCCCCGCAATCGCGAAGCATCCAGAAGGATCTCATCCGTCTCAGCAAAGAGCTCAATTTCAGGGAGGACACTCAGATGTGGGAATCCCGGTATGGCAAGGATGAGAGCACGCAACCGGATGCGGTGGATGTCTTTGTGATATTCGAGCTCGGTCTTGCCCCGTACAAGGAGGCCATGGGCATTCCCATTCCGTTGTCTGAAGGAGGATTTGTATCGGCCTCAATGCCGGTATACCGGTTTACCCCGACATCGATTATGTCAGGAAGTATTCTCTATGATGGACACAGCGAAGAGACCTCTGTCGTCTCCGACACCGATGCCATAGCAGCGAGAAATCTGCTGGACAAGTTTCCCATACTCTTTGCAAAACAGATAGTACGTACATACCTCAAGGCGCGGGCGACCAACAAACTCTCCCGGGAATACGGGGCATGGGGAGCTATAGGTGGAACGTTGGCATCGATTATCACAGAGCAGGCGGATCTGAGGACCTGGTCAAGTCTGCCGAAAGAGATTCAGGTGGCACGGGTGTTTGTTCCAGGAATAACGAAGAATATCACGATCAGATCTATTCCCGGAGCAGATAAGGAGATAGTCGATATACCTGAAGGTGCCAGGCATCTGATTGTCCTGTGCAGGGCAACGGATGCAGGCCTGTCAGTTCAGACGAGAGTATATTAAACAGGAGGGCGGAAAAATGATTAGGCAAAGAAGATATGTATGGTTGATTGCTCTGCTGCTGGTGGCATGTGCAGGAACAGCTCCAAACATTCTCCATGTACAGGCCGGGCCGGGCGGGCTCAGTTCGAAAAAGCAAGAGATCAATGACCGGTCTCTGTCGCGCAGCCTCGAATTTGGTGAAGTGAGCGTGAGGCCACTTGGTCTCGCGGCATCCATGGAGGCTCAGGTGATCATTCAGAACAAGAGCAAGCGCGATGTCATGTTCGAATACCGGTTTATCTGGTATGATGCCTCGGGATTCGAGATATCATCTTCTCCGTCCTGGATACCGGCACTGCTTTCGGGGAGAGAGGCCCGGGGATTCAGATCAACCGCACCGGCTCCCAATGCAACGAACTTCAAGTGCATGGTCAGACGGCCGCATGCACTGACTGATACAGGATCATAAAAAAATATTCCAGGAGGTGGAATGTGAATATAAAAAGAGTGATCTATGCTGGTTCAACACTACTGGTCATACTCATCTTTTCCGGGTGTGCAACGGCACCGAGCGTGAGTTATGGAAGCCCTGAACAGGTGGAAACCGTGACGACTGAGTTCGGATCCACCGATCTCCAGATAATTGCCGAAAAGATGGTGAATTCCCTCCTTGCGACTCCGGTACTGTCATCCGGTCAGCGCCCTGTCCTGTACGTCCACAGGGTTAAAAACAAGACAGATGAGCATATCGATACCAAATCCGTTACCGACAAGATCCGGGTTACGCTCCTGAAGTCCGGCAGGGTCAGGTTTTCTGCGGTAAACGAGGTCAACGACGAGATGATCAAACAGCTCGAATACCAGACAAGCTCGGGCATGGTCGATCCGAACACGGCAAAGACAATGGGCCGCCAGGTGGGGGCTGACTACTTTCTCTTCGGCGAACTGACATCCATCAAGAAGGCTGCCGGGCGGGTCCAGGATGTCTACTTCAAGTTCACCATGAATCTCGTGAACATAGAAACAGGACTGATCGAGTGGGCTGATGAGAAGGAGATCAGGAAACAGGCAAAGAAGCCGCTCATCGGGAACTGACGGCTGGTATCTCGAGCCGGGGGATGCTGCTGTAATATTCTCCCGGCATCTCTTGCTCATTGATTGTGGCATTGAAGAATCGTGAGATGAGGACCAGACGGGAAGGCAGTTCCTTTTTTCTTGAAATTTCATGCCTGAAGACATGCTGCACTCAGAACATGCTATGTAGGACTTGACTGGTTTTCGTTAAACATATACAAGCAGGGCATAGTATTTAATGGGGAGATGAAAATGACCTGGGAAGATAAACTCGAGAAGATTACAAGCAAGACGGTACCATTATATGCCATGATCGCCCTCCTGGTGATATTCGCCAATCCGACGTGGGCCTCCTGTTTCATCGGCTTCTTGTTCGTGCTGGCGGGTGAGGCACTGAGGTTCTGGGCGACGGGACATCTCAGAAAGAATGAGGAACTGACGACTTCAGGACCCTATGCGCACCTTCAGTCTCCTCTGTATCTCGGGAGTTTCATCATTGGTACGGGCCTGTGCATCATGGCGAAAAACCCGGTAATATGGGTGCTCATGAGTCTCATCTTCTTCACCTCCTATATCCCGAGAAAGCAGGAGCGGGAATGGGGGAGGCTGGAAAAGATGTTCGGAGATGATTTCCTGAAGTATAAGCGGGAGGTTCCGTACTTCTTTCCGAGGATGAATCCATATCCGGAAGGGGCAAAGCACTTGTGGTCCTTTGCCATGACCATCGAGAATACCGAACATCAGACAGGTCTGGCGGTAGTGCTCATTTCATTCTTCATTTTAGTACGGCTTTTCTAAGAATATCAACAGCAGGGCCTGGTTGAAACCCGGCCCTGCATCGGTATCATTCAATTCACACGAATAATCTTCTCGCAGAGAACCCTGTGTGAACCCGGAAGCACTCTGACCTACAAGAAATCCAGCCAGTCAATGTGTTTAGCGTTGTTGCCTTTTACCACATCAAAGAATGCATGCTGAATGGCCTTTGTGATAGGTCCGGGTTTGCCATCACCTATCATCCTGTCATCTACCTCTCTGATTGGGGTAATCTCTGCAGCAGTTCCGGTAAAGAATACCTCGTCGGCAATATAGAGCTGATCCCTGGAAAAATGCTGCTCTCTTACCTCGTAGCCCATCTCTGTAAGGAGCGTAATGACGGTGTCCCTGGTAATACCCGGGAGCACGCTGGTCAAAGGCGGGGTGAACACAACATTGTTTTTTGTAAAAAAGATGTTTTCACCGCTTCCTTCGGCAACATTGCCCTGGGGGTCAAGCATCAGGGCTTCGTCGTAACCCACCCTGGTAACCTCTAATTTCGACAGAATGGAATTTACATAATTCCCGCTCACCTTTGCCTTGGTAAGCATGATATTCGGATGGTGTCTGATAAATGATGATGTCTTGACGCGGATGCCTTTTGAGAGGCCGTCGTCACCAAGATATGCCCCCCACTCCCAGCAGATAATAGAGGTGCGTATGGGATTCGTGCCCGGATGAACACCCATGACACCGTCGCCGATAAATACGATCGGGCGGATGTACGCCTCTTTGAGGCCGTTGGACTGTATCGTCTCCTTTGTCGCTGCGATGATCTCTTCAGGGGTGAAGGGGATCTCCATCATATAGATCTTTGCAGAGTCAAAAAGCCTTTTCGTGTGTTCAACATGCCTGAAAATCGCGGAGCGTCCGTCGTCGCATTTGTAGCATCTGACTCCTTCAAACGCAGCAACACCATAGTGGAGGCTGTGTGTCAGAATATGGACATGTGCATCATCCCAATCTACAAGTTTACCATCCAGCCAGATCTTTTTGAGTTTCTCTACCATTACTTATTTACCTCACATTTCAATCATTTGCGCTTCAGCCGATGAATTATGGGCTATTTTGATCATCAGGTCAATATAAAGTTCTGGTATCTCTGCTCCAGGCTTGACTAAAGGTATCCGGGCCTTATCCTTAGTAATTGAGAGGACTTGATGTTTGATGATGTAATGGCGTGCCCACGCTGTGGAATGGTAAGCGGGCGAACAGACAGATTCTGCAGATACTGCGGAGGCTCCCTTGATCAAAAGGGACCAATCCGTGAATATCGTCATATCACCGCCTTGTTTTCCGATCTGTGCGACTATACTCCACTGACAGAAGAACTCGAGCCTGAAGAACTGAAAGATATCCTGAATACCCTCTTTAAAAAAGCTATCCAGATCGTCAGCTCCTACGGGGGGACCGTGGAAAAATTTGTAGGAGATGGCATCATTGCCCTGTTCGGACTCGATACCCTGCACGAGCAGGATGCCATCAGGGCCATTCATGCAGCACAGGAGATTCACCGCTTTGCCGATGAGCTCGCTGATACCGTCTCATGTGTTACCAGGCGCAGGATCCTGATGCATACAGGGATTAATACCGGCCTTGTTCTGGTGGATCAGCAGAGCGATATTCCTTTTTCTCACGGTGTGTTAGGGACACCGATGAATATTGCATCCAGGATCTCCGACCTGGCAGGGCCTGATGAAATTCTCATCGGGGATTCACTCAAGGCCGAGGCAGCGAGGTATTTCATCCTTGAAGATATGGGCAGGAAAAACATCAAGGGTATCAAAGAACCCATGGGGGTATTCAAGATCCTGTCTAAAAGAGTGGTTCCGGTGGCAGTCCGGAGAAACAGCGGCATCACTTCCGGCATGGTGGGGCGTGAAAAAGAGCTCGGGATCATCATGGCTGCACTGGAGACAAAAACGCAAAGGGGCTGCTCTGCAGTGTGCATCAGCGGAGCTCCGGGTGTGGGCAAAAGCAGGCTGATTCAGGAATTCAAAACACAGGTGCCCTCCATGTTCAGGTTGATCAATGCCCAGTGTCTGGATCACACGAAAGACACACCCTACTACCCGATAGCATCCCTTGTCAGGGAATTACTGGGCGTCAGTGAGAACGGATCAGGGGATATGGAATTCATTACAAAGATCGAGGCATATCTGTCCGATTTATCACACATCTCTTCGATCAGAACCCTGTGCGGGCTTGTATCGAGCAGGAATCAGCTGATGCCGGATGTGAGGCGGTCACTGCTTAGTGACGCAGTGTCCAGCCTCTTCCATGCTGCCGGGGAAATGCAGCCGCTTGTGCTATGTATCGAGGATATCCATTGGGCTGACCAGTCGACACTCGATCTTTTGGAGTATCTCGTCCTGCATGAATGCCAGACGTGCTCATGCCTGTTTGTTTTCAGCACCAGAGAGGAAATAAGATTCACCTCTCGGGATGTCCATATCAGACTGAAGGATCTCTCCCTTCAAGAGGTGGGAACAATGGCCAGGCATATGCTCGATATCGACCATATCCCGGAGGCAACTCTTGCGTATCTCTTTCGTGAAACCGGAGGCAACCCGTTTTACGTTGAGGAGATGGTGAACTATCTCATGGAGAAGGGCGTCTCTCTCTCCCATGAAACAGGGGAAAAGCTCTGCGAAGGTATCCCACCGACCATACAGGGGCTTGTGGCAGCAAGGCTCGAGAATCTTGGGAAGAATCTGAAAATCCTGCTGCAGGAGGCATCAATTATAGGCAAGATCTTTTCAAGAGCCCTGCTGCAAGCGATCAGTACACTGCAAAAAAACCTGGATATCTATATTGCAGGCCTTGAATCCTCGGGGTTCATTCATATAGCCGTCTCGGGTGTATACAGTTTCCGCCATGCCCTGACCCAGGAGGTGGCCTACAGGACCCTGCTGAAACAGGACCGGATAAGGATGCATGCGAAGGTTGGGGATGTGTTGGAACGCCCCGGCCTGGACAACGAAGAGATATGCGATATGCTTGCATACCATTTTGACCTCGCGGGCCGGGCGGACAAGGCGATATGCTACAGTATCATGGCTGCCCGGAAATATCAGGCCGAAGGTTCCTGGGTTGAAGCAGCGGCCCATTATTGTCTGGCGGAAAAATGGTTGAAAATATGTTCAGATACGCCCGACATCAGGGAGAAACTCATTACCGTATGGGAGGGGATCTGGTCATGTGCCCGGATCTTCAACCCGGTGCAGGCCACCCAGGCGCTGGAATCGCTGCGGAGCTATTACACTCAGGTGGGGATGGAAGAACAAGAGACGTTTGCTCTGATCCGGCTGATAAACCTGTATTCGCAGAAAGGTCAGTTCGAGGAGGCCATTAAAACCTTTGAACAGGCCTGTGCCCTTGCCGGGGAGGATACGTTTCTCCGCAGTGCAGCCATGACGGTCGTTGCGTACACCTACACCTATCTGGGCAGGCCTGATCGTGCACTGGCATATCTAGCGCAGGCACGCCAGGGGCTTACCGCGTCAGACTCGTTTCTTCTGGCGGTGAATCATCTCACCACCCTGAGTGCTTGTGTATGGAAGGGGGCACTCGTGGATGCCCACCAGTGGTACTGCATGACAAAACAATCCGGCAGCGAGTACATGGACCTTGATCTCATGGCGGAGATCTATCTGGGCTATATCCACTACCTTGCAGGCAGTTTCCAGAAGGCGCGTCAGGTCTTTGACCGTGTCGCCCTGCAGGAAAGAAAACTCGGGAGTCTTGCCGGCGGATTAACGTATCTGAGGATTCAGAGTTCCATCTACTTCAATGCACGGTACACAGGAGACCTGGTCTCGGCACAACAGGATCTTGCACTGTTTAAGACCTGTGGCGGGGATATGAAAGACCACCAGGCCCTTGCAGATCTGTATCGGTCATGGATCGAGCTGGAGATGGGACGGTATGAGTGTGTACGGGAGCTGCTCATGAAAGTCTGGCCGCGGTTTAAAAAAGGTATCGCAAACAGGGTTCCCTATGCGCTCAATGCTCTTGCCGAGGCACTCTGCAAGCTTGGCGAGCTTGAAGAGGCCGAGAAATTTGCCCGGCAGAGTATTGAATGGAACGAAGAGAACGGCAACCAGGATCAGCTGATCTGGGCGCTCAGGATCATGGGAGACATATACGTGCACAGAAAGAGGTATGGAGAGGCTCGTGCTGCATTGAAGAGGGCCTCACGCATGTCAAGGCTGTGTTCCATGAAGCCGCATGTTGCATGGACCCTGGAATCATGGGGAGATCTTTTCCATCATCTGGAAAAACAACGCCCGGCCAGGGCTTGTTACGATAAGGCAATAGCCATCTGGCGGGATTCGGATAATTCTTACCAGGCCGGCCGGCTTTCCTCAAAGATCGATCAGTAGGCGTATGTGGCTCAGTATGGGAGGCACATACGCCATGATGACTTCTCACGTTTGTTTCTGCCGGATACACGGCCTGTCTGATGAGAAGTTAGTATTGCACGAAAGTATCAGGTGTATTATGTATGAAGGAAAGATTCGATAGTTTTGCCCACGAATATACCTCCACCTATGAATGAATCAGTGTTTCAATACATATGTTGGAGTGTGCCGGGCTGATGATCCAGCTGGTTCTGTACCAGAAGTATTCCAGAAAAGAGGTGCATACCATATTTGCGCCGACCATGCCGTTCTCACCCGGCAGGGGGGCATGGGGCGTGTACCCCATAGTGAGCCTTCATGACCGTCCTGGTGATTATCTCTTTTTCTCCACCCATGAGGGGAAGCCTGGATCATCAGGCGAAGGAATAACCCAGGAAGGGGTATACACCTGGAGATCAATGGCCAGGCAGACCTTGAAAGATCCGCAGATACAACGTTTTATCAGGCATGATGAGCTCAAAAATTCTATCTACCTTTTTTACCGCCAGAAACCTCAGGGCAGGTATACGTATCTCGGCAGACTGAAATATCTCAGGCATGACAAAACCAGAGAAAAGCCGGTTTATATTCAGTGGCAGATCATCGACTGGAATATTTCATACCGGGAGGTGACCAGGTTGGGCCTTGTACTGCAGGGTGCGCCCAAAGGCATGAATAATGAACATCTCCCGCTAAAGAGCATGCTTGAAGAATCATTACCCGATCTGATCCATGGGCGCGTCGGGATACCAACCCTCGACTTCCAGAAAAACAAGTCGGCAGATCATTCTGATGAAGAGGCAGGTGATTCGGCTCTGAACCTCGCAGGGGAGATGATCGTCATAGCCCGGGAAAAGAGATTGCTCATAGAGGCCGGCAGGGCTGATCTCGCCCATAAGGTGAGGCATGTTGCGGCGTTAGAAGGTGACTATGCAGGATATGATATCTTCTCATATGCCCACGATGCCAGGGTAAAGTACATCGAGGTGAAGACCACCAGGGGGCCTGCTCAGACCCCCTTTTACCTGAGGCCTCATGAGCTGGAGTTTGCCAGAAAACATCCGGGGGATTTTTACCTGTACCGGGTTTATGAGTACGATGAGGCATTAAATGCCGGAAAGTTATACATCACCTCCGGGGATATCGAAAAGCTGTTCCAGCTGACACCAACCATGTATCGCGTTGTGCCCGGCGATCTGCCCTGATTTTTTTCAGCCGTGTAATCCGTACAATACAGACATACCTGAAAATCGATTCCGTTATCACTTAATGTTTTTATCCATACTATCGATACGAGTACTACAGGGCCGCTTATATGCCCTGCTTTGTTCTTTGACAACCTAAGAATGAGTGTCATGTGTATTCTCCTGCGTCCAGAGAATACACATGGGTAAAAGAGTAGCAGGTAGTAACAACGCCAAACCACGGGTAACTGTGGGACGGAAAGCCACGGATCCGCCCTCCGGCGGACAGCCGGGCCGCCTCCTCAGCCAAACCGGGGGTAACCCCGGGACGGAAAGCCACGGGTCCGCCGAGTGCGGACAGCCGGGTTGCCTGAGAAGGTTTCAGCAGAAGTAAAAACTCACGCCAAACCGGGGGCAACCCCGGGACGGAAAGCCACGGGTCCGCGTATTAGCGGACAGCCGGGCCGCCTGGTGAAACTGATCGGAAAGGAGTCCTTAATGAAAAAGAAAAGCCTATTCACTGCTTTGTGTATAATCGGCCTACTCATACTCCCGCATGTAAGTATGGCGAAGATGAGCGTTCTTGCTGATGACCAGCTCTCACAAGTAGTCGGTCAGGCAGGAATTGCCCTTGATGTGATGAATCTCGGTGTCAATATGGTGATGGGATCCCTCACCTATGGTGATGAAGACGGCCTCGGCGGCCTCACACAGGGAGGATTTCTCAGCTTTTGTGACGTGACCATGGTAGGCAAAATTGATTTTCTTCAACCCATGATGATCGATTTTGTCACGCAGCAGACACAGCTCGGGACCGAGGTCACAAGCATGAACATGCATCTGAGCGATATGAGCATAGATATCGATGAATTCACCATCGATGCAATCAGGCTGGGCAGTGAGCCCGGCACGGGACCAAGCCTGGGTAGTTTCGGTATATACGATATGCATGTGGATATTACTGGAGATATACAGATATCAACAAGACCGTAATTAACCGTGTTACTCTTTTACCCGCTTCTTTTCTTGGGTATGTCCGGCAAATTCATCTTTCCCTTTCGAAAAAAAGCCGTGAAACCTACTGGCGGATAAGCCGGCACGGTCTCGACTCTTCTGGGTCGATATCGCTCGTGGAGCGCACCGGGTTTATGTCGATGCCGCCTCTGCGGGTGAACAGGCATGATACCCTAAGTTTCTGCGGCGAGCATCGCTTAAGGATGTCGGTATAGATCTGCTCACAGCATGCCTCACCGAAACCCTCGTGGTCCCGATAGGAACAGATATATTGAAGCAGCGCCTCCTCATGGATCTTCGGTCCTGTATAGTCGATGATCACACTTGCCCAGTCCGGCTGGGATGTGATGGGGCAATATGCTCGAAAGAGGTTTGAATAGAGCACCTCTTGCGCTGCCGTATCTTCGGTGGTCAGGATCGATGGATCGATCCCTTCCGGCTGGTTTACGGTGATATCAGCTCCATCGATACATCTTCCCTGAGGATTCGTGCGCCATTGAGCGGCATCGAAGTGTTCCCCGTCACAGATCCTGAGGCTGAGCCACGGGGTATCGAGGACGCGTTCCACATCGGACCTGATCAAAGACATGACATCCTTGGGTGATGAGAGCCGCATATTGGACAGGCCGTGCAGATAGAGTTTCAGGGATTTTGACTCAACGATATTTTTGCTCTGCCTGGGATAGGCCATCTCGAGGATCCCGATGCAGGGTTTTCCCTTTGCATTGAGCCATGCAAGCTCGTATGAACGCCACAGATCGAACCCGTACATCTCTACTGCAGGTCTCTGCCGTGCTATGGGGAAGAGCAGTGTGGGATCATATCCTTTCGGTGAAGGGGTGTGTTTCCCCAGGGGGATATCGGTCATTTCATCTGCTCCACGGTGTTTGCGGTGCAATCATTCAGGGGGAACGAGCTATTCATACGGGCTCCATTTGTCTCATGCACAAATGAGGGATAATTTATTTCGCGGGATACCTCTCGTCCGCGTGTAGCCTCATTATACCCATTGCGCTTTTCCGTCAAGGCCAATTCCCTTTCAATTGCATGCGCCCTCTCTTCGAAGGAGATGAAAATACGCAGATAGCCATTTTCTTTATGGGATATTTCTGCTAATGAATAGCTAGCATTACTAGCTAGAGGAGATAGCATGAAGATAATTGAAGACGCTGTAAAAAGAGGGGATAAGACACTCAGTGAGTTCGATTCGAAAAAGGTGCTGGATGCCTATGCCATCCCGGTCACCAAAGAGCTTGTCACGAAGAACCTCTCTGAAGCGGTGAAGTTTGCTGATGAAATTGGCTATCCCGTAGTTCTCAAGGGGTCCTCGAGCACCCTGACGCACAAGACCGAGCTGAACCTCATCGAGCTCAACATTCAAGACAGAGACGGGCTTGAAAAGGCATACAAGGCTCTGGAAGAGCGTGGCGGAGATCAGCTTGACGGTATCCTCGTTCAGCAGATGATCAAGGGGGACAGGGAATTCGTTGCAGGCCTTATCCGCGACCCCCAGTTCGGCCCGTGCGTCATGTTCGGTCTTGGTGGAATCTTTACCGAGGTGTTGAAGGATGTGACCTTCAGGGTTGCCCCCCTGGAGAAGAGGGATGCCCTGGAGATGATGGATGAGATCAGGGCAAAGAAACTCCTCGATGAATTCAGGGGCAAACCTGCGGTGAACAGGGACATCCTCGCAGACGCCCTCATCAATCTCGGCAGGATAGGCCTTGAGATAGAAGAGGTCGCGGAAATTGACATAAATCCGCTCATTATCGATGGTGACACCCCGGTAGCGGTGGATGCGCTCGTTGTGTTGAGGGACCTGAGCAAGTAAGAATTCATGCTCAATTTGCCGAAACCCGTACTTTTTATGGCGCCCATGGTGGATCTGAGCCACGTGGCGTACAGGGAACTCATACGAAGTTTCGGCGGGTGCGACCTGTTTTATTCCGAGATGCTCAACTCCCGGATACTCCGTTCGGAAAAGCCGGGGACATCCATTTACCTGCGCTGGGCAAAGACCTGCGACCTGATATTTCAGATTCTCGGCAACGATCCTGATACCATGAAATATGCAGCGGAAAAACTGGACACCTATACCCCGTGGGGGATCGACATAAATATGGGGTGCTGGTTGAAAAAGGTCACCGTGCATGGGTGGGGCGCTGCGCTGATGAAGGACATGGACTCCGCGCGTGCTGTGGTCTCAGCGGTCAGGGGTGTTACAACTCGGCCGCTGTCGGTGAAGTTCAGGATCGGGTATACCCTCGACATGAACTACCTCCTTGATTTTGGCAGCATGCTCGAAGAAGCGGGGGCGGATTTTCTTGTGCTTCATGCGCGCAGTGTTGCCGACGGCATGTCAAGGAAGGCCAGGTGGGAGTACATCGCGGCACTCAAAGAGCACGTAGCGATCCCCGTCATCGGCAACGGAGATGTCATGAGTGCACCCGATGCATGCTCAATGATGAAGGCCACGGGCTGTGACGGGGTGATGGTGGGCAGGCAGGCCCTGATTCAGCCCTGGATCTTCAGGGACATCAAGGCGCTCATCGACGGAAAGGAGTGTCCGGATGCCCCGGATCTGCAGGAGGTCATCTTTGCCCTCCATAGGCTCTTGGGAGAACATTTCCCAGCCGATGTCGCACTCAAGAGGTTCAAGACAGCGCTCTTCTGGCTTGCCCAGAATCTCACCTTCGGCCACTTTCTTACAAAACAAGGGGGCAGGGCGAAGAGCATGGACGAGGCGAAAGCGTGCATAACTGGCTGTTTTGAGAGTGGTATGTGCTGATAGATGCTTGAAGTTTTTGCCCGAAGCGGTTATATGTATGGATACTTATCCGGCTAAGGCCCTGCAATGATATCTTGCGGAAAAAATTCACGAAGGAGCACGGCATGAAACAGATCGATCTTATGAAAGAATTACACGTTTCCTCTGACAAGAAAATCATCCTGCTGGTACTCGACGGTCTTGGCGGTCTTCCGGGCAAGGATGGCAAGACCGAGCTCGAGGCTGCCCATACCCCGAACATGGACAAGCTCAGCAGGGATTCCATTGTCGGTCTCTCCACACCCATTGCCCCGGGGATTACCCCAGGGAGCGGCCCGGGACATCTGGGACTCTTCGGGTATGACCCACTCGAGAATCCGATCGGCCGGGGTGTTCTCGAGGCGCTGGGTATCGGGCTGGAATTAAATCCGAGATGTCTGGCTGCCCGGGGCAACTTCTGCTCTCTTGACCCCGAAACCGGCATGATCACCGACAGGAGGGCAGGTCGCATCCCCACGGAAACGTGCGCGGCCCTGGTGGAAAAACTCTCTCCGATTACCATCGACGGGGTAAAAATCACTGTCCGCCCGGTGAAAGACTACCGGTTTGCCCTGATCCTTGAAGGTGACGGCCTTGCAGACGGCCTTACCGAGACCGACCCGCAGCGAACAGGGGCGAAACCCCTGCCCGTTCAGGCATTGAACAGCGATGCGCAAAAGAGTGCAGACTTGTTGAATCTGTGGCTGGAAAAGGCCTTTGCCGTACTCAAGGATGAGCGGCCTGCCAACGGCTGCACCCTGCGGGGGATTGCGAAAGACCCCGGGCTTCCTTCATATGAGCAGGTTTACGGGCTGAAAGCCTGTGCCATCGCCACCTATCCCATGTACAAGGGCATATCCCGTCTTGTGGGCATGGATGTCCTCGATGCGGGAGACACCATTGCCTCGGAGGTCGAGACCCTCAAGGCAAACTGGGATTCATACGACTTTTTCTTTTTCCATGTAAAGAAGACCGATTCAGCAGGAGAGGACGGGAATTTCGATGAAAAGGTCAAGGTCATCGAGGAAACCGACACGTTCATCCCGCAGATCCTGGGTCTTGATCCTGATGTGCTGATTATCACGGGAGACCACTCCACCCCGTCTGCCATGAAAGCTCACTCATGGCATGAGCTGCCGATCCTTCTGTATGCAAAGAATATCCGCAGAGACCTGGTTACAAGCTTTGGCGAGGTTGCGTGCATGCAGGGGGGACTCGGCCATATCCTGCATATCGATATCATGCCGCTTGCCATGGCACACGCAGATAAGCTCACCAAGTACGGGGCATAGAAGGCCGTTGACGTGAAGATAGGGATTATCTCGGATTCACACGATGATGTGTCTGCTGCCGAGCAGGCCGTCCGGATCATGAAAGAGCGTGAATGCGGTTTTCTCATTCATGCCGGGGACTTGTGCTCACCCTTTATTGCCCGGATCATCAAGGAATCCGGGATCGCTCATGCCGCGGTATTCGGCAACAACGACGGAGACAGGGTGGCGCTGGAGCGGATGATCGATATCTCCCCTGCCCCGCGGCATCTGAGCCTCGACGGGCTCAGCATCGTACTCTTTCATGAACCCTTTATCAATGATTACATCGATCCGACGCGTGTGGATCTTTTGATATACGGGCATACCCATATGAAACACGAACAGTCTCGAGGCGAGATGCTTGTCCTCAATCCCGGTACGCTCTCGGGTATCCTCTCCACAGGCAAGACGTTCGCCGTCTATGACACGAAGACACGAAAGGCGGAAATCATTGAACTCTAAACAAAAGGTTGCACTCATCTTTGGCGGAGTATCCACCGAGCATGAGGTCTCTATCGTCTCTGCCCGGTCAGTTGCCGCGGCTCTGGATCGCGATCGCTTCGATCCTGTGTATGTGGGGATCGACAAGCAGGGGCACTGGTTTTTAGGGCCCGGGGCATTCGATCTGCTCAAGGGAAAGACCGCGAACGATGTGAGCAGGGTAATCGTTTCGACGGATCCTGACAAGAGGGGGTTTCTTACCCTGGACGGTGGAGATCTGATCAGGGTTGATGCGGTTTTCCCCGTGCTCCACGGTCCCAGGGGAGAAGACGGGACCATACAGGGTCTGTTCGATCTTGCAGGCATCCCCTATGTGGGCTGTGACACCATGGCCTCTGCCATTGCAATGGACAAGGACATGACAAAGCGCGTATTTGCCCAATGGGGTATTCCGGTGGTGAAAGGGACGTGTATAACGAAGTGGATGTGGCAGACCGACCGGGATGAGGTACTTGCAGAGATATCCGATACCCTCACCCTGCCGTTGTTCATAAAGCCCGCTACCATGGGTTCGAGTATCGGCATCACCAAGGCAATGGATCTCGATGAAGTCATCCAGGGTATCGAGACGGCACTGGATTTTTCTCCCAAGGTGGTTATTGAGAATGCTGTGGAGAATGCCCTCGAGATAGAGGTGGCCGTCCTGGGGAACAACGAGCCCAGGGCATCTGTACCCGGCCAGATTATCCCGAGCAATGTTTTCTATGATTTTGATGCCAAGTATGTGGACGGAAAGACCGAGCTCATCATCCCGGCACGGATCGGCAAGCCGCTGAGCGATGACATCCAGTTCACGGCAGTGGATGCCTTTGTAGCGATCGGCGGTGCCGGAATGGCGCGGGTTGATTTTCTCGTGGGCCAGGATGCGTACTATGTCAATGAGATCAATACTATTCCGGGCTTTACGAGTATTTCCATGTTCCCGAAGCTCTGGGAGGCAAGCGGCATCCCCTATTCACAGCTTATAACGACACTCATCGAGCTTGCGTGCAGAAGGCATGAGGAATGTCAGGCCCTGACCAAGGTCATAGAACTGGAAAAAGACATCGGGGACTGAAAAAGTTCAGTCTCTGCTGCGATGTGTCCCGATACTCTTATTTGAGCGGGATGTACACGCGAAGGCCGTACACCCGTTCTTTGGTGCCCTGTGGTGTGACCGAAGAGTGGTACGAAGGAGAGATCATCCCGTACAATCCCAGGGCGAATCCACAGGCAAAGCCTATTGCTGCACCGTATGCGATGCGGTCGTTATGATCTCCCGGGTCCTTCGTGAATACCAGGGTCGTTGCTCCAGCAAGAAGCCCGATACTTGTACCTAAGAGAGAGGTTGATATCAGGGAGCCTATGCCGCCGTGTTCGGCATGAGACGGCATTGAAACGAATACGAGCGCCAGGATCATAGCCAGAGAAATGAGAACTTTCTTCATCTTTCTCCTCCCCTGGACGAGGCAGTCTGTCTGCCCAAACCCAACGACACATCCTTGAAGTACGGATCAGATGCATTCCATGGCCGGGCAGTGCTACCTTTTATTGTAAGGGGATGTTTACCTGAAGTCCATACACGCGTTCTTTTTTTCCCGATGGCGTTGTCGAGGTGTAGAACATGGGGGAGATTTCGTAGATGCCGAAACCGAGACCGCAGACAAGTCCTACACTTGCCCCCTGGGCAATACGTTCAAGATGGTCTCCCGGGTGATCCATGAAGGCCAGCGATGCCCCTCCTACGAGTGCCCCGATTCCCGCTCCCATGAGAGAATCCCAGAACACCACCTCGAGCGATGATCCTGCATGGGATGGTGCAGGCAGGGCGAATAAGGCCAGTACGAATGCAAGACAAACGATCATTTTCTTCATAGGTCCTGTTATAACCTCCCTTTAATAGTCTTTGCGAGATCTTCAGGGTGAAGATCGAAGCACTTAAAACACATTTTGGACGGCCCTGAAGGGGGGAATCCTTTGATACCCATGGGAATCAGGTCTATCGCTATGTTGTTGGTGGCTGCCTGATATGCGATCTGTGTTGCCAGACCGGAAAGAGACAAGTGGTCTTCAACAACGAAGACCGGCCCTCGTTCAACCGCCTGAGCGATCTCGCCCAGATCGATGGCAAACGGGCAGGATATCCCCACAATCTCGATATCGATCCCGTCCTGACCCAGGATCTCCCATGCTTTGAGGGCATCGGCACTCATGGCGCCCAGTGCGAACAGGGTTGCCTTTGAGCCTGTCCTCAGGTGATAAGCCTGTCCGTAGACAAAGGATTTTCCTGCAAAGAATTCTCTGCCTTGGGCGTCTGTGATCACCTGGGTCTTGGATCTTCCAACCCCGATCATGCAATTGCCGGGACTGGTCAAGGCCCACCTGGTGGCAAGATCCGTCTCATTTGGGTCCAAGGGGATGATCACGGAGAATCCCTCAAGATTTCTCAGCAGGCCGAGGTAATCGATGCATTGATGTGTCTTGCCGTCTTCCCCCACATCGACACCGATATGGGTGGACAGGAGTTTTATGTGCGCTTCATTGATGGCATTGAGGCGCTGCTGGTTGTAGGTTTCATCAACGGCGAAGATCCCGAAATCCGCAAACACACTTACCACACCCTGTGTCGAAGCCGCACCCGCCATTGCCGCCGTGCTGTGCTCCATGATGCCGGACTGGAAAAAGCTCGCCGGAAATTCCTTGGCAAAGGCCGCTGTCTTCACCGAGCTTGCCAGGTCGCAGTCGAATACCGCAAAAGGAGTATCAAGGTTGTTTTTCGCGACGTCCAGGAGCGCACTTCCCATGGCAGACCTGTTGTCGGTAAACACGGTCTTTTCATAGAGGATTGCCTCGCTCTTATTCATGGAAGGGAAGGGCCGAGATGCAGTCTCGATCTTTTCGTCAATGGGTTCGTTCCTGATGGCCCTGAGTTCCTCTAGGGGCCAGTCGAGGTCGATCTCCAGGAGGGCCTTTTCCATCTCATCATGGTTTAACGGGCTGCCGTGATATTTCTCCTTGTTCTCCATGAAGCTTACCCCTTTGCCCATGGTGGTGTGGGCAATAATGACATAGGGGGCGCTGTCGTCCGTTGACGCCTGTTTGACGGCAGCATAGATCTCCTTGAGATCGTGTCCGTCGATTTCCAGGACCATGAATCCTGCGGCTTCATACTCTTTAGCCAGGTCCTGCGGCATTACATCGAGCCTGTTTCCCGATATCTGGAGCATGTTGTTGTCGATAATGACGGTGATGTTATTCAGGTCATACTTCCTGATGAAGCGCCTGGCTTCGGCTATCTGACCCTTCTGCTGTTCCCCGTCTCCCATGACCACGAAACAGTCCATATCCACTTGTTTGACCCTGGCGGCCACGGCATAACCGCAGGCAACGGACAGTCCCTGGCCGAGATTGCCGGTTCCCCATGGCACGCCCGGTACCGTGGGTTCCACATGGCCTTCAAAGATGCTCCCGACCCTTCTGAATCCCTTGATCACCTCTTTGGGGTCGAACAGCCCCCTGCGTGCAAGGGCAGAATATACACCGGGAGAGGTATGTCCATGGGAGACCACGACCTTGTCCTGTGCCATGTCGATGGTATGGTAGAGCACCGTATAGATGTCTATGGACGAGAGTGAACCCCCGGGATGCCCGCTGCCTGCAAGGTAGGTCATGGCAACGATGTCGGCGCGCGACTTTGAGGATATCCCGGCTAATTCGTCGAATGTATCAGGGGTCATATCATGTATCACAACAAGCTCCTTTTTTTTGTTTGTGTTTGCCCTGAGGCGTTGTTCAAAGATTCTATGATGATCTGTGACGGATCAAGGGCCGGGACAGCACTCATATGGCCGAGCTGCATCCGGCAGGCGCCACAGTCCGATACAAAGGCGTCAACCCCGAGATCTTTGATGGCATTCCCGGCGATCTCACCGAGTTTCATTGCGGTGTTCTGGTTCTTTTTTTTGAAGCCGTAGCTTCCGGACAGACCGCAGCAGTTGTCGTCCAGGATAGTGACCTCGAGGGAAGGGATCTTCTCGAAGATGCGTGCAGCAGGATACCCGATACCCAGGGCCCTGAGGTGACACGGGATATGGTAGGCGATCTTCTTCTTCACCTCCCCGAATTCCATCTGCACATAGTCTTCCTCCAGGAGGTTCAGGATATATTCATGGACGTTATAGGTGTTTTCAGCGATCCGTTTGCCTTCCGGGATCTTCAGAATCTCTGGATAATCATGGGTGAGGGTCAGGCCGCAGGAGGTACAGGCATAGACGACAGCATAGCCCTTATTGATATATTCCACCAGCATGGCCGCATTCTTCCGGGCAAACCGCTGTGCGATCTCGAGGTCGCCGTTGCCCAGCGAAGGCAGCCCGCAGCACATCTGGTGCGGAATGACCACCCTGCATCCGGCTGATACGAGCAGGTCTCTTATCCCGTGGCCGATATCCGGACGGTTGTAGTTGAGGTAACAGCCATGGAAAAACACCACCTTTTTTCTCCCCCTGCCTTTTCTCCGTCTGGTCCTGCTCATGGAAAGGAACCGGTATTCGGGCATGGGGAGATACGTGGATAATCCGAGGAGATTCAGGATGTTCCTGGTTAATCCCATGGATGTAATTTTATTGGTCAGCGGTGCGGTGACAGAGGCAAAGGCGCTCAAGTAATTGGTGTTGGCGAAGAGGTGGGCGGCAAAGGGGCTGAAGTGTTCGGAACTGTATTTCAGCTGGGCCTTCAGGATGATATCCGCCACGTTCACCCCGTACGGGCAGGCGATCTCGCAGCGTTTGCACTGGCAGCAGAGTTTCACCCAGGAATCCACCGAGGCCTCGCCGTCGAGACGGAATCTCTGAGCATCGGGACCGGACTGCTTCGGCCCGGGGAATTCAGGATTTACCTTGAATACCGGGCAGTTTTCCACGCAGATTGTGCAGCGGACACAGTGCTCAAAGCTCATGACAACTCCTTTTCGCACTGCCCGGCAGAAGCGATACCGGTTGCAATGGCAAGCCCGTGGCCGCAGTGGTATTTCATAATTTCGCTGCCGGCGATAATGCTGCCGCATACGAACAGGTTGTTCAGGTCCGACTCGGCAGGTCTGAAGGTGGAGTCGATCCTGACCCCGGCCTTCTCGATGGCATGGCCCGGGGTAAAGAAGTCGTTGTTGAACCAGTCTTTTCTCGGACCGGGAACAAAGACCGGCAGATCGAATACCGTTTCTTTGACGGTGTCTCGTGTTGCGTACAGGCCGCCGCTGACAAAGGAGCCTGTGGCAAGGATAAATGTCCTGCCATGGACTCGTGTGGGTCTTCCTGTTGTGGCAAGGGTTATCGCCTCGATCCGGGACCCCTGGCGTTCCACGCTGGAAACGGTTTTGCCCCAGTACACATTGCCCCCGATCCTCTGGAATGCCGATTTCAGTGCCCTGAAGAGCCTCAGCCCCGGGATGGAAGGGGGCAGGGTCGGAATCTCGAAGACATCCCGGTAGATGCCGGTCGAGATCTCTTTCATAACGGAAATCGGGTTGTCAATGCCCAGCACGGCGGGGATTGCCACCCTTCCGTAGGGGATATCCAGGTCCTGCACCCAGGAGATAAACTCGGCAAGGAACGCCTTGTCTTCAAACCGTGTTGCGATGGCGGTGGTGGAGGTCACCTGTGCATCGAATACGGAAAAGGCGGTATTGCTGATGCGTGAGGTGATATAGCTTGGATAAAAATCCTTGATCCCCTTGAATGAAATGACGTGGATATATTCGCCGTTATTGTGGGTATAATGTGCCATGGTTTCCGGGACCAGGCAGGTGGTCTTGGTGGTGCCCACAGGGGTCAGGATCTCCCTGTTTTTCTTCGGGTCGCCGGCATACGGGATAGGCGTGTCCTGCATGATATCCAGGAAATATCCCAGGGATTCCTTTACCCCCTTCATCCCGATCAGGCGGTATGGGTGATCGTCGGGGAGCTCTCCTATCCCGCGAAGAGGATTTTCTGCCTGGGCGAGGACATCGATACACCCTGTGGAGAGACAGCATACCGGGTCTCCGCGTGAGATGAGCGCGGTCTTGTACCCCTTGTTTGCGAGCCTGAGCGATGCCATGAATCCCGACATCCCGCCGCCGATCACAACCACGTCATATTCGTGTGTGTTCATAGCGGCTGCCCCATGTTCAGAATGCCCAGGTAGATACTCTCAACCATCTGCTCTTCCCTGAGCTGGTCTCCCCAGAGTGCCGGTTTGATCCCCCTGAACCTGCGCTGCAGGAACGCCTGCAGGATCTTTAAAGATTCTTCAGGGCTCACCCGGCCGATCTCCTGCATGATTCCCAGTGCCCGATACGTGCAGAATCCCCCCTGACAGGGACCCATGCCGAGGCGTGTCCTGTGCTGGATATCGCCGATGTGCTGGGTACCGATGCTGTTGATGGCCCGTTCCACATCTTCTCTCGTGACGAGTTCACATTCACAGACAATGTTATCCATCTCTTTGAGCCGTTTTGAGAGCGGGTAGCCGCTCAGTTCTTCCTGTCCTTCGAGGGGAGTCTCTGCTGTTGTGCAGGGCTCGTTGATGCCGAATTTTTCCGTGATTGCATCCACCATCTTTTCCGCCATGAGGCGGTAGGTGCTGAGTTTTCCGCCGAGGATGCTGAACATGTTGTTTCCATGATCGATGATCTGGAATCCCCGGGAGATGCTTCTGCCGTCGCCACCTGATGCCTTCAGGAGCGGCCGGACTCCGGTATATGCCCTGATAAGCCTGGTGGAGCCGAACTTGGGTATCATCTGTTCTGCCTGTGATGCAACGATATCCACTTCATGAGGGTCCACCTCGATGGTGTCTGGGTCTGTAACAGGTATGGAGGTGGTTCCTGCAAGGCACACAGCCTCGTTCGGAACGATGATATCACCGTCGGACGGGGGCCTGAGCCTGTTGATAACCATATTGGTGAGGCGGTGATTGGAGATGATGAGGCTGCCCTTTGAAAGCGTCATGGGTGCCTCGCTGCCGGCAAGCTGTGCAATCTGGTCTCCCCAGGCACCGGTGGCATTGATGATGATCTTTGCCCTGATCTCCTTGACCTGAGAGGTGAACCGGTCCTGGGCCTTTATTCCGACGCACATGCCCTTTTCCCTGATGATGTCGATGACCTTGTGATGTATGAGCACGCCGCCCCCGCGGTGCCTGGAGCTGAATGCATTGAGCATGCACAGTCTGAACGGGTCGATGGAGCAGTCCGGGACCTTAATGGCCTCTTCCATCTCGGGGTTCAGGTTTTCCACCAGGTCCAGCGCCCTTGACGGAGACAGCACCTCGGTAGGGATACCTACCTCTTCACAGTTCTTCAGGAACGTATCACGGAACCTCTTGGAGTCGCCGGGAAGGCGGACAAAGAGGCCTCCGGTTTTTTCCACGCACTTCCGGGCAATCCTGCGAAGGATGGTGTTCTCGGCGATGCACTCTTTTGCCGCCTCAGGGTCGTTCACCACATAGCGTGCACCGCTGTGGAGTAATCCATGGCAGGCGCCGGTGGCACCATTTGCAAAGTCTCCTTTTTCCACCAGATAGTGGTGGATACCCCGCAAGGTCAGATCCCTGGCAATGCCGCAGCCGGTAGCCCCACCGCCGATGATGACCACATCAGTCTTGATCATGTATACATGTTCCTTACACTCTTGAAAAATCTAAAATCGTGATAACCATATACAAGGACTGCCCCCTTGGTCAAGTGATCTTGTCTGTGTATGCTGTGGTTTTGAAAACGCACTACATCGGGGAGGCTATGACAGTGATAGGAACTCAGAAGGATCACCTGGGGAGTGATTCCCTGCGTATAAGATCCAGTACGGCCTCATTCCAGCCCACAGGACCGATGCCGACTGGTTTAATGACCTCCTGAGTGTGCCCCGGCGTATAATCCATACAGGTATTATCATGGCGTCTGACGATCACGGCAACATCTGCAGCTTCAAGCAGCGGGATATCGTTTTTACTGTCGCCCAAGGCGACAATCTTCCTGGCAGTGCCGGGATAAATCCTTTCATATATGTCTACAACTTTTTTTGCCGCCAGGCCCTTGTCGCAGCGGCCGAGCACATGGTGGAACCTGCCGCCTGTCGTAGCGCTGAGGCCTTTTTCTTCCAGCCGTTCAATAAAAGCGCTGAGCCGGGACGGGTCGTCCTCGAAGAGGAACGGCTCTGAGAATTCGCGCTGTTTTGCCCTGGCAGCGGATTCGATATCCAGCCCGGTGAGGGAGGCGATCTCTAAAATATCCATATCGGAAAATCCCCTGACCTTCACCCCGCACTCCCGGCTGATCTGACTCAGAATATCCAGGACATTATCGTAGCGCTCCCCCAGGATAACAGCCTCATACTCGCCGAAGGTTTCGGTGTCATCACCTGGACCCAGACCGAGCTCCCGTCGGAAAAAAATGGCGCTGCCGTTTTCCACGATAAAGACCTGTGACATACAAGGGAGATCGAGCATGGGCTCGATCTCGGCCCTGGTCTTGCTGGAGACGATAACGAGCGGGATATCGTGCTCCTGTAGGCTTCTCAGTGCAGGCAGGGCTGCCTCTTTGGAATAGGTGTG
>ERZ795048.904-NODE-904-length-29071-cov-13.789633_pt1 | contig 29071 bp, 10 predicted proteins | sample MGYA00375132_ERZ795048 | MGnify/ENA primary metagenome ERZ795048 (study PRJEB30177, sample SAMN05720225) | activated sludge metagenome | isolation source: Anaerobic digester | place: Hong Kong | collected 2014-12-17 ... | reverse complement strand
AATGACAAGACCCCGCTCGTAGCGGGGTCCTGTACATTTTCGAGTTGGCCGACCAGGGCTCGAACCTGGACTCTTCTGAACCAAAATCAGACGTGTTGCCAGTTACACCATCGGCCATTCCGGTGCAGCCGCCCCATTGCTGGGGCCTTCGCCGGGGTGCTCCCAGGGGACCATCCCGGCGAAAGGCAGGGCAAAATTAACAAGATCTCACGTTCCCCCCACCATGCCCGCCCCGGGTACTTTGGTATTTTCGCCACGCCCCGGGCCACCCGGCCCGCCACCCACCCTGCGCATGGACCATAAGAAGCTCAACCTCGTCACCGGCTGGATCGTGTTCCTGGTGGCCACCTGGACCTACATCACCACGATCGAGGACACGGCGAGCTTCTGGGATTGCGGGGAGTTCATCGCCACCGCCTACAAGCTGGAGGTGGGTCACCCGCCCGGTGCACCGTTGTTCATGATCCTGGCGCGGGTGTTCAGCGCCTTCGTGTCGCCGGAGAACGTACCGGTGGCCATCAACGTGCTCAGTGCGCTGGCCAGCTCCTTCACCATCCTGTTCCTGTTCTGGAGCATCACCCACATGGCCCACAAGATGGCCACACGGGACGGAGCGGAGCTGACCTTCGGGAAGAGCCTGGCCGTGATCGGGAGCGGCGTGGTGGGCGCCCTGGCCTACACCTGGAGCGACAGCTTCTGGTTCAGCGCCGTGGAGGGCGAGGTGTACGCCCTGTCGTCCTTTTTCACCGCCATCGTGTTCTGGGCCATCCTGAAGTGGGAGAGCGTGGCCGACGAGGCCCACGACACACGCTGGCTGATCCTGATCGCCTACCTGATGGGCCTGAGCATCGGGGTGCACCTGCTGAACCTGCTCTGCATCCCCGCCATCGCGTTCGTCTATTACTTCCGCAAGTTCAAGGTCACCCGCAACGGGATCCTGACCACGCTGGTGGTGTCCGCGGTGATCCTGGGTGCGATCCAGGGCGTCATCATCCCGGGCCTGGTGAAGACGGCCGGGTTCTTCGAGCGCCTGTTCGTGAACTCCTTCGGGCTGCCGTTCAACACCGGGGTGCTCTTCTACGGGGCGCTGATCACCGCGCTCATCGTCCTGGGCCTGCGCTGGACCCAACGCAAGGGGAAGGTGGTGCTCAATACCATCCTGCTCAGCGTCACCGTGATCGTGATCGGCTACACCTCGTACGCCATGATCGTGATCCGCAGCAGCGCCAACCCCCCGATCGACGAGAACAACCCGGAGAACGTCTTCAACCTGCTGAGCTACCTGAACCGCGAACAGTACGGGGACCGGCCCCTGGCGACCGGCCAGTTCTGGGGCTCGCCGCTGAGCAGCGAGCGGAAGGACGGGAATCCGGTCTACACCGCCACCTTCCTGATCCAGAAGGACGGCCGCACCGTGAAGCGCCTCTATGACCGCTGGAGCGTGGACCACTTCCTGGCGGACAACCCGGGGCACACGGTGGACCACGTCTACGAGGTCACCGACGACCGCAAGGGTTCCGAGCCGGTGTACGATCCGGAGTTCACCATGCTGTTCCCACGGATGTACAGTTCGCAGCCGCAGCATGAGGCCGAGTACAAGAAGTGGAGCGACTTCCAAGGCACCCCGATACGGACCACGGACCGCGAGGGCAAGCCCACGATCATCCACAAGCCCACCATGGGCGAGAACCTGCGGTTCTTCTTCGAGTACCAGATGAACTGGATGTACTGGCGCTACTTCCTGTGGAACTTCGCCGGCCGCCAGAACGACATCCAGGGGCATGGGGGGATCACCGAGGGCAACTGGATCAGCGGCATCAAGGCCATCGACGCCCAGCGCCTGGGCAACCAGGATGCCCTTCCCGGCTTCATCAAGGACAACAAGGCGCACAACCGGCTGTTCCTGCTCCCGCTGCTGCTGGGCCTGATCGGCTTGGTGTACCAATTGGTGCGGCACCTGCGTGACTGGGCGGTGGTGGCGCTGCTCTTCTTCTTCACGGGCATCGCCATCGTGCTGTACCTGAACCAGTATCCACTACAACCTCGGGAGCGGGACTACGCCTACGTGGGTTCGTTCTACGCCTTCGCCATCTGGATCGGGCTCGGGGTGTACGCGGTCTTCGACGCGGCACGGAGCCTCACGACCAAGGACCTGGGCATCGCCTTTGGTGGAGCGCTGGGCCTCGGCGTGCTCAAGTACCTGGTGGAGTCCATCGGTGGGGATGACCATGCGATCAGCTATGCCATCCTGTTCATGGCCGTGATGGGAGGCGTTCTGCTGGGCCTCTTCCACGTACTGGGGAAGGTGTTGAAGCAGGAGGCCGGCGTGGCCGTATTGGCCACCTTGGTATGTCTGGTGGTGCCGGGCATCATGCTGGCGGAGGGTTGGGACGACCACGACCGCAGCAACCGCACGCCCGCCCGCGACCTGGCCGCGGACTACCTGAACAGCTGTGCGCCGAACGCCATCCTCTTCACCAATGGGGACAACGACACCTTCCCGCTCTGGTACGCCCAGGAGGTGGAGGGCATCCGTACCGATGTGCGCGTGGTGAACCTGAGCCTGCTGAACACCGACTGGTACGCCGACCAGATGCGCCGCAAGGCCTATGAGAGCGAGCCGGTGCCCTTTGGCATGGAGCCGGAGAAGTACCGCCAGGGCACGCGCGACATCGTGGCCCTGCTGGGCTCCCAGAACAAGAAGGGCACCTTCATCGACCTGAAGAAGGCCATGGACTTTGCCACCGAGGACCGGAACATGCAGCGCCTCTTCATGGGCAGCGATCGCGACGCCTATATCCCCACCGATCGTTTCAAGGTCCCGGTGGACAAGGAGAAGGTCCTGGCCAACGGCACCGTGCAGCCCAAGGACTCCGCTCTGATCGTGGACGCCGTGGAGTGGCGGATCCCCAAGACCGTGCTGCTGAAGAACCACTTCCTGGTGCTGGACCTGCTGGCCAACTTCAACTGGGAAAGGCCCATCTACTTCGCCGTCACCACTGGGCCTGACAGCTACATCAACCTGCAGGAGTACTTCCAGCTCGAGGGCCTCACCTACCGCCTGGTGCCCATCCGCACGCCCAACCGGAATCCGAACACTTACGGTCGTGTGGGCACGGACGTGATGTACCGCAACGTGATGGAGAAGTTCCTATGGGGGAACATGGAGACCGAGGGTGACATCTACCTGGACGAGAACATCCTTCGGATGACCACGAACCTCCGCCTGCAGTTGAGCACCCTGGCCGAGGCCCTGATCGACGAAGGGGAGCCGACGAAGGCCGAGAACATCCTGGACCTCAGCATCGAAAAGATGCCTGACCGGAACGTCCCCTTCGATCGCATCCTGCTGCCCACCATCGAGGCCTACTATCAGATCGGGAAGGACGACAAGGCCAACGCGATCACCGAGCGCCTGTTCGAGATCCTGGAGGAGGAGCTGAACTACTACATCAGTCTGGAGCCCGAGTTCGCAACGCCGCTGGTGAACGACATGGCGATCACGCACGCCGTGATGGACCGGATGGTGCAACTGGTCACCTCCGAGCATCCACAAGGCGAGATGGGCGATCGCCTCCGCGAGCGCTTCGAGGGTCTCGAAACGCTCTACGGACAGAAGCTCCAGGAATTGGAGGGGCAGGTGCAACGGCGCACAACGAAGGCGCGCTTCTGAGCACGTGACCTACCTGACCCGCACCCCGGACCTGGTGAAGCCGCTGGCCCGGGACCTGCTTTGGCATGGGTCAAGACAGGGGCGTTCGTTGCACCTGACCTTCGATGATGGCCCCATTCCCGAGGTGACCCCCTGGGTATTGGACCGGCTTTCGGAGCATGGAGCCAAGGCCACGTTCTTCTGTGTTGGCCGGAATGCGGCCGACCATCCTGCGATCCTCGACCGCATTCGTGCGGAGGGGCACGCCGTGGGCAACCATACCTGGGATCACGCCAACGGTTGGAGCACGACCGGGAGGGCCTACCTGCGAAGTGTTCTGGCCTGTGATGCGGTGGTCGGCTCCCGGCTCTTCCGTCCGCCATACGGCCGCATCACACGCGGGCAGGTGTCAGCCTTGAAGAAGCGCTTCCGGATCGTGATGTGGGACGTGCTCAGCGCGGATTTCGATACCACCATCGACGGCGCCCGTTGCGTGGACAACATGGTCAGGCATGTCAGGCCAGGGTCGATCGTGGTGCTCCACGACAGCCTGAAGGCCTGGGACCGCCTGCGGATCGCGCTACCCCGGGCGCTGGAGCATTTCTCCCGTGAGGGTTACTCCTTCGTGCCGCTGGGAGCCTCCACCAGCGGCGCACCGGCCTGACGCCAGGCCGTGATCCCCCCGTCCAGGTCGTAGACCTCGGCGAAGCCCTTGGCCTGCAACATGTCCATGGCCTTGGCACTCCGGCCACCGGCATGGCAATACACGAAGACCGGACGTGCGGGGTCCAGGCCGTCCAGCTGCTGCGCGAAGTCCTTCTCGTAGAAGTCGATGAGCAGGGCACCTTCCATCACGCCGGTATCCCATTCACCGGGGGTGCGGACGTCCAGCACCTGTCCGGGGTGCTCCGCCATCAGTCGTTGGAAATCAGCCACGCTCACCGTGCCGCCTCGTGCGGTCGCCGGCCGTTGTTCCCCGGTCATCGTCCGGGACGTCTCCGTGGCAGGTTCCTGGCCGCCCTCTCCGCAGGAGGCGAGCAGGCCCATGGTCATGGCGGCCGTGAACAGGACACTGCCGGCCCGAAGGATGATGGTTCCCATGACGCAAAGGAACGGCGAACGGCCTCCCATTCGCCGTGATCCCGGTCACTCGGTGGTCCCGATCACTGCGTAGGTGCTCCGGCGGTTCTCCGCGTGCTCCTCCTCGGTGCACTCCACACCCGGAACGCAGTGGTTCAGCAGGCGGGTGGAGCCATACCCCTTGGCCACGATGCGGTCGCCCGGCACTCCATTGGCGGTCAGGTAGGCCTTGATGGCATCGGCCCGTTGCTGGGTGATCTTGCGGTCGGTCGCGGCATCACCGCGCGAATCGCTGTGCACGGACACTTCGATCCGCAGGGTCGGGTTCACCATCAGGCGCTCGACGAGCTGGTCCAGTTCGGTCTTCCCGATGCGGTCGATATCCGCACTGCCCTGTGCCCAGCGCAGGTGCTTCAGAAGGATCGGTTCGTCCAGCACCACCGGGTCGAAGCTCAGGTCGCGGGCGTCGTTCAGGTCGATGATGCCCTGGCGCATGCCGATGGAGCTCACCGGAACGCTCATGCTGAAGAAGCCCTCCTTTTCGAAGAGCACCTCGAACTCCTCATTGGGTTGAAGGCGGAAGCTGAAATCACCCCCCGGCCCCGTGGTGTGTGCCTCACTATAGAAGCTGCTCAGGTTCACCACGCTCACGGTCATGCCTTCGATGAACCCCAACCGGTCCGCGTGTCGCACCGTGCCGCGCAGCCAAACGCCCGCGTCGGGCACCAGGTGGATATCACGCACCAGGATCTGTTTGCGGGCGATGTCCTCGGTGCTGAGGTGCTGTTCCCCATCATACATCCCCTCGGCCCGTGCCACCAGGCGGTACTCCGTATCCTGCTTCACCGGAAAGGAATACTCGCCGCGGGCGTCCGTGGTGGTGGAAGCGACCACGTTCCCGGTCCTGTCGAAGAGGGTCACCTCCACGTCCACCATGGGCTCTTCGTGTTCATCGTTGATCACGATGCCCGTGCAGAGGTATCGCTGTTCCAGCGGGCGGTGCTGCGTGAACGCGTAGATGTCGTCACCACCGGCTCCGCCCGGTCGATCGGAGGAGAAGAACCCGCGTTCGTTCGCGGCATCGATGATGAAGGCGAAATCGTCACGAGGCCCGTTCACGGGAGCTCCAACGTTCAGCGCGACACTGAACCCCTGGTCGGAGGCAGGTGACGCGAAGATGTCCAATCCTCCCAATCCCGGATGGCCATCGGAGGCGAAGTACAAGGTGCCGTCCCGGGCGATGAAGGGGAACAGCTCATTCTCCGGGGTGTTCACTCCCTGCCCCAGGTTCTCAGGCTCGCTCCAACCACCGGAGCGACGGACGCAGACGTACAGGTCGGCCCCACCATACCCGCCGGGCATGTCGCTCGCGAAGTAAAGACGTTCTCCGTCCGGCGACAAGGCCGGATGCCCGACGGAGCACTCCGTGTTGTTGTACAGGAACTTCTCCAATCCACCCCACCCATCTCCTTCCCGGCTGGCATGGTAGATGCTGAGCCGATTGACCCCGTTCTGGGACCTGCCGGTCCGGCCTTTGAAGTGGTTGTTCCTGGTGAACCAGAGTTCCCCTCCGTCGCGGCTCGCGGTCGCCGGTCCCTCGTGCAGCTTGGAGTTCACCTTGCCAGGTAGCGGTCTGGCATCGGTCAGGCCTCCTTCCGCGGTCACATCGGCCACATAAAGGTCCAGGAAGGGCTCATCGTTCCAGGCCGCCCTGCGTTGAACGCCGACGGTCTCGTTCCGCGCTGAGACGAAGGCCACCTGACGTTCACCGAGCCAGGTGGTGCCGAAATCGGAGAACGGCGTGTTCACCGATACCGAACGGACCGTGAACCGGTCCAGTTCCTGGGTGAACTTCTTGGCGAAGTCGGTGATGTTGGACCTCCTGGGACCTCCATCCGGGTCGGCCATCACCAGGTAGCGGTCCATCCATTCCTCGGCCAGTTCATACTTGCCGTTGCTCTTGAGCGCTTCCGCGTAATGGTACAGGTCGCGCGGCTCACGGTTCAGGAACTTCACCACGATGCTGTACCAGTGTTCGGCGGACTCGGTGTCGCCCACCTTCATGGCACATTCGGCCAGCCGCTTCGTCACGTGCTCGTTCACGGCGCCCATGTCCGCGGCCGCCTGGTACTCCTCCATCGCCCGGGCATAGGCCATCTGGGAGAAGTAGGTGTCACCCTGTCGCACATGGGCATCGGCATTGCCTTGTGCGGGCAGGTGCGACACCGCCGGAAGGAGCAGTAGCAGAAGCAGGTATCGAAGGCCTTGCTTCATCAGAAATACCGTGGTGAGATCGTTCGTCCTTTCACGAAGCGCAGGTCATACCCGATCATCAGCTCGTGCGTTCCTGCATTGTAGGCTCCGATGCGCGTGGTCGTCATGTCGAAGGCGTACCCCACGCGGAGCTGGTCGTTGATCTGGTACTGGCCCATGACACCGAAGGCATTGCCCAGCCGGTACATGGCCCCGAACCAGATGCGTTCACGCAGCAGGAAGTTCGCATTGATGTCGGCCGAGAGCGGCGCACCCTCCACGGCGCGCACCATGAAGGACGGCTTGAACTTCATGTCAGGCCCCAGGTCAAGCACATAGCCACCGATCAGGAAGTAGTGCCGTGCCTCACTGCTGGTGGTCATCACCGTGCCATCCGTGCTGGAGATCTCGTTCTCCAGCAGTTTGGGAGCGCTAAGGCCTACGTAGTAACGGCTGGAATGCCAGAAGAGGCCGAAACCGAAGTTCGGGAGTATCGTGCTCTGGATGTTGGTCAGGGAGGGGTCCGGGAGGACCGTGGGCAGGGAGGCCAGGTCGGCCTGGAACAGGTTGGCTCCCCCTTTGAGCCCGAAGGCCAGGCGGGTGTCCGCACCCGTGCGGATCCTGTAGGCGAAGTCCACGAACGCGCCGGTCTGCCGTACCGGACCCACGCGGTCGTTCATGGCCGAGAAACCCAGGCCCAGGGACTGGCCGGGCAGTGGGGAGTGGAAGGTGAGCGTCTGGGTGCTCGGGGCTCCTTCAAAGCCGACCCATTGATGCCGGCTGAGCGCCATGATGGTGAACACATCGGCACTTCCAGCATAGGCCGGGTTGAAGGCCAGCGTGTTGAACATGTACTGGCTGTAGAGCGGGTCCTGCTGCGCACGACCGGTGCCGGCCAGCCCCGTCCAGAGCAGCAACGATAGGAGGATATGCCGGCCGTTCCTCATCGCTCCAGGTACACATAGCCCTTGATCACCTCGGCGCCATTGCCCAGGTCGATCACGTAGTAATAGGTGCCGGTGGGCAGCTCGCCGGGCAACAGCGCATCCACGGACGTTCCATCCCAGAACACCATGCGGTTGTCATACCCCGTGGCCTTGAAGACCTCGGTGCCCCACCGGTTGAAGATGATCACTTCGTTGAGCGGGAAGCCTTCGATCCCCGGGATCTGGAAGAAGTCGTTGATCCCATCACCGTTCGGTGTGAAGGCCCCGGGCACGAACACGTCCTCGGTGAACTCGCAGGGCGAGGAACCCGCCACCACCACCGCACCGCAACCGTATTGGTCGTCCACGATCACCTCGAAGTCCTCACTGGTGATCACGGGTACGCTCTCGAACACGTAGGGGGCCTGCTCGGTAATGGTCCCTTCGAGACCTGTCACGGCATAGGTTCCGGGATCTCCCCCTTCGATGATGAAGGTGACCACGTAGGTCCGGTCCTCCTCATTGCAGTCCAGCTGGACGGCCCTGACGGTCACGCCTTCCACCACCGTGAGGACCACGGAGGCATCATCGCTTCCGCATCCAGGCACGTCCACGGTATAATCGAACGCGTAGCTGCCGGCCGGGAGCAGGGTGGTATTGACGAGCCCGTTGGTCAACGCGCCGGTCGTTCCGGGGTCGGACCAGGTACCACCGGTCTGTGGCGCCCCTCCAAGACCAGGGAACAGGTCGAGCGCGGTCAATGTGTCGCAGGCGAGCAATTGCCCATCGGATCCCGCATCCGGTGGTTGGTTGATCGTGATATCGAGGACGGCGCTCGTATCCGGGCAGGATGAGGTGCCCGGCACGGTGTATACGTACTCACCCGGGGTGTCCACGGCAGGATCGAATTGGCCGTTGAAGGGCTGTCCACCCGGGTTGGTCCAACTACCGGGGTCCGGTGCGCCGCCGAGCTCGCCGGTGAGGTCCACCACACCATCCGTGCTGCAAAGCACCAACGGCCCGCCCGACCCGGGATCGGGGAACTCCGTGGTGGACACTTCCACGGTGGCCTGAACGTCCCCGCAGTTCGGGTCCTGCACCGTGTAGGTGAAGGGGTAGGTTCCGCCCGCCGGCAACAGCGAGGCATCGATCAGCGAACCGGTCAGGGATCCCGTGCCCAGGTCATCCGACCAGGTGCCACCGGGATCCGGACTTCCTCCCAAGGCCTGGAACAGGTCATAGGCGGTGATACCGCCACAGATCGTCACCGGACCGCCGACCCCCGCGCTGAGCCCGGTGCCCACCTCGACGGTCACAACGGCCGAGTCGGCAGGGCAGGGTCCGTTGCCGGGCAGGAAATACTGGAACTGGTAGGAGCCTGGCGCCACGGAGGTGGCATTGAAGGTGGCCCCGCTCAGCGCGCCCGTACCATCCAGGTCCGTCCAGGAACCCGTGGTGTCGGGTGTTCCTGTGAGGCCGCTGAACACGTTCACACTGTCCTCCGTCACACAGACCTGCAGCGTGCCATCGCCACCGGCGTCCGGTGCCTCGGTCAGGCTTACGAACACGGTGGCGGAATCGTTCACGCAAGGAGCCTGTGCGGTGACCACATAGGTGTAGGCCCCACCCAGGTCCGCGGCCGGGTTGAAGGTGACGGCATGGCCAAGACCATCGGGTCCGATCCAGGATCCGCCTTGGTCGGGCACACCGGTGAGCAGACCGAACAGACTGAACGGGGCGTCGGAACTGCAGACGGCCACGGAATTGTTGCCTCCGGCGTTCGGTGCGTCGTTCTGGTTCACGGTCACGCTGGCGATATCATCGGCGCAAGGGACCTGCCCCGTGACGCGGTAGATGTAAACCCCGGGAACACTGAGCCCAGGCGTGTAGAACCCGTTGTTGGGCGCACCGCCTGGTCCGGTCCATGTGCCCCCGGTCTGTGGCGTGCCCAACAGCTGGTCGAACAGGGAGAAGGGATCGTCCGAGCTGCAGACGGTCACGGTGTTCGGCAGGCCTGCGTCAGGCGCCGGTGTCACGTTGACGTCCACTCGGGCGGTATCGGCCGGGCACGCTCCGATGCCAGGCACCACGTAGAGGTATTCACCGGGCAGATCGGTGGCCGGCAGGAATGTGCCATTCCCGGAATGCGGGACCCCTTGCGGGTCGGACCAGCTTCCTCCGGCATCCGGTGAACATCCGATGGCGTTGATCAATTGGAACGGTGCCGAGGTGGAGCAGAGGTTCACGAACCCATCGCAGCCGGCGTTCGGGCCGTCAAGGACGATGACGGTGGCCACGGCCGTGTCGTTCAGGCACTGTGCCGAGGACAGGACATAGGTGAATGAGAACGTTCCTTGCCCGGCCTGGGAGGGATCGAACACCCCACCGATCAACGCGCCGGTATTGTCGTCGTCCGACCAGGTCCCTCCGGACTGGGGAGATCCTCCAAGGACGCTCAACAAGCCCAGGTTGGTCTGGCTGTCGCATACCTGGGCTGAGCCATCATCACCCGCATTGAGCTCGTCGGCTATGGTGACCGTCACGGTGGCCGTCGCGTCATCACACGGTCCGGAGCCTTCCACCGTATAGGTGAAGGTGTACACCCCGGGGCTCAACTGTGTGGCGTCCAGGATATTTGCCGTGAGCGCTCCGGTGTTGTCATCATCACTCCAGGAACCACCCAGGTCCGGTGCGCCACCGAGCCCATTGAACAGGTCCACGGACGGGTCGCTCACGCAGGCCGTCAGCGTGCCGTTCATGCCAGCATCAGGGGCCGGCACCAAGGTGATCTGCACCTGGGCCACGGCATCAGGACAGGGTAGGACCCCGGCCACCGTGTAAGTGTAGGTCCCGGAAACGTCGATCGCAGGATCGAAGACGGCGTTGTGCGGTACTCCTCCTGGTCCGGTCCAGGTCCCGTTCTGGTCAGGCGTACCGGCAAGCAGGTCGATCAAAGGGAACGGGGATACATCCGCGCACACGAGCGGCGCAGTGCTGATGCCCGCCTGCGGCGCCTCGTTCTCGAAAATGGTCACTTCCGCGCTGTCGTTCGCGCAAGGAGCCACTGCCGGGACCACGTACAGGTAGGTGCCTGGTAGTGAGCTGCCCGGGTCGTAGGTCCCGCTGTGGCCCGTTCCGTTCGGATCATACCAGTCCCCGCTCGGATCGGGGTTGCCACCGAGCAGCGCGAAGAGCTGGAAGTTCGGCCCATCGCTGCAAACGGTCTCCAGCGCATCATTGCCGGCATCAGGGGCTTCGTTCTCGATCACGGTCACGGAGGCGGAAGCGCTCGCACAAGGCGCCTGGCCGTTCACCGTGTAGGTATAGACCCCGGGTTCGGAGCTGCCCGGGATGTAGATCCCCGAATGCACCACACCGAAGGGATCGAGCCAGGAGCCGTTCAGGGCCGGGTTGCCGTTCAGGATGTCGATCAGGGTGAAGGGGAGGTCGTCGTCACAGACGATCACCAACCCATTGGACCCGGCGTTCGGGGCCGTGTTCACCGTGACCGTGACGGTGGCCGAATCGTTCTCGCAGGGCGCCTGGCCAGCGACCACATAGGTGTACACGCCCTGGGGCTCGGTGGAGGGTACGAAGGTCCCGGAGTGGGGGCCACCGCCGGGTGCCGTCCAGGTGCCTCCCGACTGGGGCGTACAGGTGAGCGCCGAGAACAGGCTGAACGAACCGGACGTGTTGCAGAGCGTGACACTGCCATTGCAACCAGCGCTGGCGGCCGTGTTCACCGAAACCGTCACCGTTGCCGTGGCGTTCGCGCAGGGAGCTGCCCCCGGGACCGTGTAGGTGTACGTGCCGGGCGGGCTGTTCCCGGGGATGAAGACACCATTGTGCGCACCACCCCCTGGAGCGGTCCAGGTACCGTTCAGGGAGGGGGAACACGTGAGCACATCGACCAGGGCGAAGGCCTGGTCGTTGCTGCACACCGTGATCGCGGCACTGCAGCCTGCGTTGGGCGGGTCGTTCACGAACACGGTGACCTGCGCGGTCGCATTGCCGCACGGGGTGATGCCGTTCACCGTGTAGGTGTACACACCGGGTTGATCGGAACCCGGCAGGAAGGTGCCATTGAACGGACCTCCGGGGCCGCTCCATGTTCCGGTCGGATCCGGCGTACCACCCAGCTGGGTGAAGAGGTTCACGCTCGGGCCGTTGGCGCAGAACGTGACCGTGGTGCTGGTGCCCGCATCCGGTTCCGGGTTCTCAAAGACCTCCACGGTGGCCTGATCATCATTGCACGGTGCGTCTCCGGGAACGGTATAGGTGTAGGTGCCTTGGGTGCTCGTGCCCGGCGTGTAGGTGCCGCCGAGCAGCGGGTCGCCGTTCGGATCCGTCCAGGTGCCGCCCAGGTCGGGCGTGCCGTTCAATTGGTCCACCAGGAGGAAGGGGGGGGCATCGCTGCAGACGGTCACCGAGGCATCGCCGCCCGCGTTGGCGGCATCGTTGACCACCACGGTGAGCGGAGTGATGTCCGGAGGACAGGGGAACCCACCGGTGACCGTGTAGAGATAGGTTCCGGGGATGTCCAGTCCGGGCAGGAAGGTGGATCCATGCGGGATCCCGTTCGGGTCGGTCCAGGTGCCCGTGGTCTGGGGGTTGCCGTTCAGGACCGAGGTCATGTTGAACCCCGCATCGGTCTCACAGACCTCGTATGGAGGAGTTGGGTCCCCGGCATTCGGTGCAGGAGTCTCCGAGACCGTGACGGTGGCGATCGCATCCGGGCAGGGACCATTGCCCGGAACCCGATAGGTGTACACCCCGGGGCTGTTGGTCGCGGGATTGTAAACTCCGGAGAAAGGATGGTTGCCAGGACGGGTCCAGATACCTCCAGGACTCGGGCTGCAGCCCAGGTAATTGATCAAGGAGGCCGGAGGTCCGTTGGAGCAGAACACCGCAGTGCCGTTGCATCCGGCGTTCGGTGCCGCCACCGTGGTCACCGTTACCGTGGCACTGTCCGAGGAGCAGCCGATGGTGCCTTCCAGCAGGTATCGGAACTGATAGGTGCCGGGAGAAACGGCGGAAGCGTTGAACAGCGAGCCGAAGGTCGCTCCGGTCGCGTCCAGATCGATCCACACACCGCCGGGGTCCGGTGAACCTCCAAGCCCATTGAACAGGTTGAAGGTGGTATTGCTGCCGCACACCTGCACGGTGCCATTGGAGCCGGCGTCCAGCTGGGATACGATCGTGACCGTGACGGTCGCCGTGGCATCCGCGCACTGGCCATTTCCCGGCACCGTGTAGAGGAATCCGTAGTTCCCCGGCGCAAGGCCAAGCGGACTGAAGAACTCGCCGCTCAATTGACCGGTGGCCTGCAGGTCGGTCCATGTGCCACCAGCGTCCGGGGTACCACCCAGGGCATCGAGGAGGTCTACTTGCACCTCGTCCTCACAGACCGTCACCGTCGCGTCCTCACCGGCATCCGGGGCAGGATTCACGATCACCGTGATCACGGCCGATGAATCCGCGCAGGGGCCGCTCCCGGCCACCGTGTAGGTGTAGTCCCCCGCCGTGCTCGTTCCCGGGGTGAACTGGCCGTTGCTTCCGCCGCCCCCCGGGGCGGTCCAGGAACCACCACCGTCCGGTGTCCCGCCAAGTTCATCGAACAGGGAGAAGGACGCATCCGTGGAGCAGACCTCCACGGTGGCATTGGTCCCTGCGTCCGGGCGGTCCGTTGCGTTCACCACCACCACCGCACTGGCATCCGCACAGGGGGTGAGACCATCCACCACATAGGTGTACACCCCTTCCTCGGAGATCCCCGGCTGGTACGTCCCATTGAACGGATCGCTGTCCGGATCGCTCCAGACACCTCCGGCATCAGGAGTTCCTCCAAGGATCGTGATCAGGTCAAAGGAGGGGTCGTCGCTGCAGACCTCGATGGAGCCGTTCGTGCCCGCATCCGGAGCGGTGTTCACATTGACCGTGGCGAACGCGGTATCGTTGTCACAAGGAGCGGCGGCAGGAACAACGTAGCGATAGCTGCCTGGCAGGCTCGCGGACGGGTCGAAGACCCCGCCCACCGCCACACCGTTCGGGTCGCTCCAGGTACCGGTGGCATCGGGGTTGCCGCCAAGCACATCCAGCAGGTCGAACGGACCGTTCGTGCTGCAAACGGTGATGGAGCCATCGGTGCCAGCGACGGGCGCCTGTGTTTCGGTGACCTGCACCGTGGCCGTGGCATCCGCACAGGGCCCGGAGCCCGCCACGGTGTAGGTATAGATCCCTGTGGGATGCGCCGGGTTGGATGGGTTGTACGTACCGCCGAAGGCCGTCCCCCCGGGCCTGGTCCAGGCCCCTCCCGGGTCGGGGGTGCCACCAAGGAGGCCGAACAAGGCGACCGGCGCATCATCACTGCAGATCAACAGGTTCCCATTGGTGCCCGCGTCCGGGGCTTGAACGACCGACACATCCACGGTGGAGACCGCGTTCGAGCAGGGCGGAGAGCCGGGAACGGTGTACGTGTACAGACCGGTCTGGCTGGTACCGGGAACGAAGGTCCCTCCAAATGCACCTCCACCGGGAGCGGTCCAGCTTCCGGTGTTATCGGGCGTGCCGCCCAACTGGCCAAGGAGCGAAAAGGAGCCGTCGTTGCTGCAGACCGAGATCACCACGGAGGTTCCTGCATCCGGAGCCTCCACCTCGGATACGGTCACCACGGCACTGGCATCATCACAAGGCGCCAGACCGGTCACCGTGTAGGTGTACGCTCCAGGGCCGTCCAGCGCCGGATCGTAGGAGCCCGAATGAGGAGCTCCGCCAGGGGCTGTCCAACTCCCGCCGGCATCGGGAGCGCCGCCCAGCTGGGCGAACAGGTCCAGGGGTGCATCATCGGAACAGATGCTGATGGATGCGTTGTTCCCGGCGTCAGGAGCGGTGTTGACCGTTACCGTTACCGTGGCCACGGCGGGTGTGCAGGGCGCTTGCCCGGTCACGGTGTAGGTGTATACCCCGGCCTGGGATGCACCTGGTTGGAAGGTCCCGCTGAACGGGTCTCCGCCCGGATCCGTCCACGTACCGTTCCCGGCAGGTGTGCCACCCAGTGCCGAAAGCAGGGAAAAGCTGGCATCATCGCTGCACACGGTGATCGTGCCATCCGAGCCGGCGTTCGGCGCTGCCCTGACAGTGATGGTCAGGGTGGCCGAGGTGTTCGCGCAGGGTGCGTTCCCCGTCACGGTGTACGTGTAGGCCCCCGACACGTCGGTGGCGGGATCGAAGGATGGCCCGTGCGGAACACCACCGGGGCCCGTCCAGCTACCACCAGCGTCAGGCGTGCCGCCGAGTTCGTCGATCAGGTCGAACACGGCATCGTCACTGCACACCGCGAAGGAGCGGTTGGTGCCGGCGTTCGGGGCCTGCACCTGGTCCACGGTGACCTGGGCCGAGGCATTGGTGCAGGGTGGAAGACCGTTCACCGTGTAGGTGTACACACCAGGGGTCGAGGAACCCGGCACATAGGTGGCACTTACGGCTCCGCCTCCGGGTCCCGTCCAGGCCCCGCCGCCGTCCGGGCTTCCTCCCAGCTGCCCGAACAGGTTGAAGGAAGCAGCGTTGCTGCATACCGTGATGGTCCCGTTCGAGCCGGCATCAGGGGCCGTGTTCACACCCACGGTGACCGTGGCGGAGGCATTGGAGCAGGGAGGAGTGCCCGACACCGTGTAGGTATAGACCCCGGGTGGATCGGAGGCGGGATCGAAGGTTCCAGCGAACGCGCCACCGCCCGGTGCCGTCCACGTGCCACCGGCATCAGGTGTGCCCCCCAGGTGGTCGATCAACGGCTCGGGATCATCGTCACTGCACGCGGTCAAGGTTCCGTTCGTGCCGGCATTGGGCGCCACAGTTCGCGCAATGGTGACCGTGGCCACCGAATCCGGGCAAGGGGAGGGGCCGCTGACCGTGTAGGTGTACACCCCGCCGGGATCGACAGCGGGGTTGTACGTGCCCCCAAAAGCACCACCTCCAGGGCCGGTCCAGGAACCGCCCGGATCGGGTGTTGCGCCGAGCTGTCCGAGCAGGGAGAACGGTGCCTGGCTGCTGCAGACCGAGATGCTGTTGTTGGTGCCGGCATCCGGTCCCGTCACGACCTCGGCCGTCCAGCCGGGTGCGGTGACCGTGGCGTTGCTCACCCAACGGAAGGTCAGACAGCCGGATGGTCCGGTGGCGGTGAAGGTCTGATTCAGCAGCGTATTGCTTCCATTGCCGATGGTGAGAACAGGTGCCGCCGTGGTGGGCCCATCATGGATGAAGAGCTGGTCGAACGCGCCGGCCTGCACGCTCCAGGCAGTGAAGGTGACCGAAGTGGCAGGACCCGAGCCCGCGCCTCCCGAAGGACACAAAGTGGCCGTGAGGTCCTGATTGTTCCCATAAGAGCCACCGGCGCCCCCGCTGTCATGGAAGATCCCGCTACAGGCATCCCAGGCGGCCCCATCGGCCATGATGAAGGTCTGCGCGTGGAGCGGAGCGCCGGACCGGACCAACACTGCGCATACGGCGATGACCTTCAAGCCAACGATGGCTCGTTGAATGATGGATGGATGGATCACAGCAGGATCGGCCCGGTAAGAAGCGGCGAAAGGTACGCAATAGACCCCCCCTGAGGCAAGCTTTTCACCTCCCGATCGCCCGGCTGGCGTGGCCTTGACGCGCTTCGTCCTGCTCAAGGACCGCTCTGTGGGTCCTTGGCAGCCGTTCGTCCCCGGAATGGCCCGTTCAGGGCCGGCCTTCGGTGCCTCCCTGCTGGCGCGGCTCCTTGCCCACGGTCACCGCCAGCATCACCTCGTGGGTTCCATTGTTGTAGTTCCGAAGGTTGGTGGTGGTGATGTCGTAGGCATAGCCGATCTGGAACTGCTTGTTGTGCCAGTATCCCAGCATGACACTGATCGCGTCGTTGGTCCGGTAAGTTCCTCCAAGCCAGATCTTGTCCCGGAAATGCACGGTGGCGGTCAGGTCCACCTTGGGGGGTACCGGATCCACGTACTTGACCAGGAAGGAAGGCTCCAGCCTCCAATCATCTCCGAGTTGGAACCGATATCCTCCACTGACATAGTAATGCCCGGCCAATTGGCTCATGCTTTGGGAGACATCATCATAGAAGTAGATCTTCCCACGCAGCAATTGTGGTGCTGATGCGCCGAACCAGAAGCGTTCATGATACAGGTAGAACGCGAATTTGGCATCGGGCATCAGACTCCCACGGAGCTGATCGTCAAGTACGGGGTCGCCCTGGTCGCGGAAGGTGATCTTCGATCCGTCCACCAGCCATTGGACCATGCCCGCCGAAAGGGCCAGGGATAGCCTCAGCTCCTCGGTCAGCCTCAGGTGGTAGGCATAGGAGAACTGGACGCCGGTCCTGCGTGTGGGGCCCACGATGTCGGTGTACAGGTAGCCCCCGATGCCCATGTTAGTGGCCAGCGGGGTGTTGGCACTGAGCATGAAGGTGCGTGGTGCGTCGGTGATCCCCACCCATTGGTTCCGATGCACGCTGCGCAGTTCGAAGAACGGCCGACTACCCGCCACGGCAGGGTTGTACAGGTAGTCCGTGAACGCATATTGGCTCAACTGGGGAAGCTGCTGGGCCTTCAGGCCATGCAGCACCGGCAGGAGCAGCAGAAGGATGGCGGATCGGTTCAGGTTCCCCATGGCTATCGGATCACGGTGAGCGGACCGGTGAAGGGTTCAGGGAAGTCCGGATCGTTGAGGACCACCACGTAGTAGTAGGTGCCCACAGGGACCAGCCCGCCCTCGTATCGTCCATCCCAAGGCTGCTGGTAACCCACACTTCGGAAAAGGAGCTCACCCCAACGATTGTAGATCTCCACCTCGATGTCCGGGAACAGCTCCACGAAGTCGATCACCCAGGTGTCGTTGTAGCCATCGCCGTTCGGCGTGAATCCTGTGGGTATCACGACCTCGGGGATCACGGTCACCAGCACCGAGTCGATCGAGGTGCACCCGTTCGATGCCGTGACGGTGACCACGAACCAGGTGGTGACCGGCGGGTCTGCCACAGGGTTGGCAGAGGTCGGATCACCGACCAGGGAATCCGGTGCCCACGCATAGGTCGATCCCGGTGGGCCCGTGGGTGCGCCACCCAACACGGCCGTTTCGTCCAGGAAGATCGTCTGATCCTCCCCTGCATCGGCGAACGGACCACCGAGCACGGTCACCGAGACCGTGTCCTGATCGGAACAGATGCCATCCGAGACCGTGAGCACATAGTCGTAGGTGCCGGGACCGGATCCGGAGAGGGTCAGTTGCGGACCGTTGCCAAGTACGGGCCCGCCCGGTTCGGCCCATTCGAATTGTCCGGCACCCACACTGCTGGAACCGTCGAGTACGATGACGCTTCCCTCGCAGGCATTGACATCAGGACCGGCATCGGCCACGACGGTCGCAAGCGCCTGTACCGTCACCACCAGGCTGTCGGAACAGTTGCTCGTATCCGCCACCACCAGGACATAGGTGCCAGGTATGAGTCCCGTGATGTCCTCCTGGCCACTGCTGAAGCCAGGACCTGTCCAGAGGATCGTATAGCCGGGCGATCCTCCACTGACGCTCACGTAGATCGCGCCGTCCTGTGCCGTACTGCAACTGGCGTCCATCACGCTGTCCACGACCAGGACCAGGGCCGGAGGCTCCGTGATCGTCCATGTGAGGGTGGTATCACAACCGACGCCATCGGTCACGGTGGCGGTCCAATCGCCAGCACAAAGCCCGGTGGCCAGGGAGTCCGTGGCACCGTTCGGGGGTGTTGGGGTCCAGAGGTAGGTGAAGCTCCCGATGCCACCCTGGGGGTCCAGCACGATGGATCCATCGCAGTCCCCGTTGCAGGTCACGGGGGTCAAGCTCTCCTGTGGATCGATCGGTTGGTAGGGGTCGATCGTGAAAGCCACCGTGGTGTCACAACCAAGACCGTCCGTGATGGTGACCGACCAATTCCCCACGCAGAGTCCGGCCACTTGCGCAGTTCCCTGGCCGATGGGAGGGTTGGGTTGCCAGAGGTACGTGTAGCCACCGGTGCCTCCGGTCGGGGAAGCGGTTGCGGTTCCGTCACAGGGCCCGTTGCACGTTTCACCCACCACCACCAATCCGGCATCAATGGCGGGCGCTTCATCCACGAAGGCGTTGGCCTGTGCCACGCATCCGATCGAGTCGGTGACCGTGATGGTGTGGACGCCTGCGCAAAGTCCCCCCAGGAAGGTGGTGTCCGTGGCCAGGACCACGCCGTTCGCGTCGGTCCACACGATACCATAGGGCGGCACGCCACCTTGCACCACGATGGTCACGCTGCCGGCACAGTCGCCGAAGCACTCGTTGTCGGTGATCGTGATGCCGATGGCGATGCTGTCCGGCTGGGTGATCGTCCAGCTGTAGGTCGTGTCACAGCCATTGGCATCGGCCACGCTCACCGACCAGATGCCGGGGCAAAGGCTGAAGGCCCCGTTGCTGCCGTCGCCGTTGGGAGGAACGGGTGTCCAACTGAAGGTGTAGGGACCTGTTCCTCCTTGTGGTGAGACCACGATGCTGCCGTCGCAGGAACCGGCACAGCTCACCTGTTCCACCACGGCCGTTGCGGTGAGGGTGTCGGGCTCGGTGATCAGGACGCTCACCAGGGAGTCACAGCCCAGTGCATCGGCGATCAGCACGGTGTAGACCCCGGGACAGAGTCCCAAGGCCTGCGGGGTGCCGTCCCCATTGGGCGGGTCGGGCGTCCAATCGAAGGTGTAGGGCCCCACCCCCCCGGTGGGGCCGACCGTCGCGGAGCCGTCGCACTCTCCGGCGCAGCTCACGGGAGAGCTGCTGAGGTTGGGCACCAGCTCTGGCGGAGAGACGACCGTGGCGGTGTCGATGCTCAGGCATCCTGTTGCGTTGGTGACCTCCACGAGGTAGACCCCCGGGCAGAGGCCGGTGGCCACCGTGTCGGTCACTCCCAGTGGGGTGCCGTTGCCATCGTACCAGGTGGTCAGGCAGGGCGGGTCGCTGCAGAGGTAGCTCACGCTCACCTGGCCATCGCAGGTGTTCCAGCAGGTGGTGGACCCGTCGGTGGTGGAGAGCAGCTCCCCGTCGGAGTCGGTGACGGCCACCAGGGCGCTGTCGGAACAGCCCCCTGCGTCGGTGACCACCACGGTGAACAGGCCTGCGCACAGGCCGGTGAGGAGGCTGTCGTTGTCCAGGAGGTTGCCCTGGTCATCGAACCAGAGGAAGCCATAGGGAGGTGATCCTCCGGCGGGTTGGACGGAGGCCTGTCCGTTGCAGAGCTGACATTCGCTCTGGACCACCGAGGTGCCCAGCAGGAGCAGGGGCGGCTCGGTGATGGTCCAGGTCACGGTGGTATCACATCCGTTGGCATCGACCACGGTCACGGCCCAGTCCCCGGCGCAGAGCCCGAAGGCTCCGTTGCTGCCATCGCCATTGGGCGGCACCGGGGACCAGTTGAAGCTGAAGGGCCCGGTACCTCCTTGTGGGGTCACCACGATGCTGCCATCGCAGCCCCCCCCGCAGGAGGCGTTCTGGACCACGGCATCGAGGGTGAGGGTATCGGGTTCGGTGATCAGGACGCTGACCAGGGTGTCGCATCCCAGGTCGTCGGTGATCAGCACGGTGTAGACCCCGGCACAGAGCCCGAGGGCCTGGGCGGTGCTGTCCCCGTTGGGCGGGTCGGGCGTCCAGTCGTAGGTGTACGGGGCGATCCCCCCCACCGGGCCCACCGTCGCCGAACCATCGCATTGGCCGGCGCAGGATACCGGAGTGCTGCTCAAGTTCGGTGTGATGGTGGTGCCGGGTATCACGGTCGCGGTATCGATGCTGATGCAGCCTGCCGCGTTCGAGACCTGTACCAGATAGTCCCCGGTGCAGAGGCTGTCAAGGACCAGCTCATCGACCGCCAGGGTGTCGCCTGCCAGGTCCGTCCAGAGTACGGTGCAGGGAGGCAGGCTGCAGGTGAAGCTCACGCTCACCTGGGCGTCGCAGGTGTTCGCACAGCCAGTGGCCCCGTCGGTGGTCGTGAGCACCTCCCCATCGGTGTCGGTGATCGGTACCACGAGCGTGTCGCTTTCACAGGCGATCGCATCGGTGATCACCAGTGTGTACAGGCCGGCACACAGGCCATCCACGAACGTGCTGTCGCTGACGGGCAGCCCGTTGGCATCGGTCCAGGTCAGCTCATAGGGCGCGGTACCGCCGCTCACCACCACGTCGGCGGTGCCGACGCACACGCCGCATTGACTGGGTGTCGTGATCACATTGACCGCAAGCGGCGCCGGCTCGGTGATCGAATAGGTGAGCAGCGTGTCACAGCCATTGGCATCGGCCACGCTCACCGACCAGATGCCGGGGCAAAGGCTGAAGGCCCCGTTGCTGCCGTCGCCGTTGGGAGGAACGGGTGTCCAACTGAAGGTGTAGGGACCTGTTCCTCCTTGTGGTGAGACCACGATGCTGCCGTCGCAGGAACCGGCACAGCTCACCTGTTCCACCACGGCCGTTGCGGTGAGGGTGTCGGGCTCGGTGATCAGGACGCTCACCAGGGAGTCACAGCCCAGTGCATCGGCGATCAGCACGGTGTAGACCCCGGGACAGAGTCCCAAGGCCTGCGGGGTGCCGTCCCCATTGGGCGGGTCGGGCGTCCAATCGAAGGTGTAGGGCCCCACCCCCCCGGTGGGGCCGACCGTCGCGGAGCCGTCGCACTCTCCGGCGCAGCTCACGGGAGAGCTGCTGAGGTTGGGCACCAGCTCTGGCGGAGAGACGACCGTGGCGGTGTCGATGCTCAGGCATCCTGTTGCGTTGGTGACCTCCACGAGGTAGACCCCCGGGCAGAGGCCGGTGGCCACCGTGTCGGTCACTCCCAGTGGGGTGCCGTTGCCATCGTACCAGGTGGTCAGGCAGGGCGGGTCGCTGCAGAGGTAGCTCACGCTCACCTGGCCATCGCAGGTGTTCCAGCAGGTGGTGGACCCGTCGGTGGTGGAGAGCAGCTCCCCGTCGGAGTCGGTGACGGCCACCAGGGCGCTGTCGGAACAGCCCCCTGCGTCGGTGACCACCACGGTGAACAGGCCTGCGCACAGGCCGGTGAGGAGGCTGTCGTTGTCCAGGAGGTTGCCCTGGTCATCGAACCAGAGGAAGCCATAGGGAGGTGATCCTCCGGCGGGTTGGACGGAGGCCTGTCCGTTGCAGAGCTGACATTCGCTCTGGACCACCGAGGTGCCCAGCAGGAGCAGGGGCGGCTCGGTGATGGTCCAGGTCACGGTGGTATCACATCCGTTGGCATCGACCACGGTCACGGCCCAGTCCCCGGCGCAGAGCCCGAAGGCTCCGTTGCTGCCATCGCCATTGGGCGGCACCGGGGACCAGTTGAAGCTGAAGGGCCCGGTACCTCCTTGTGGGGTCACCACGATGCTGCCATCGCAGCCCCCCCCGCAGGAGGCGTTCTGGACCACGGCATCGAGGGTGAGGGTATCGGGTTCGGTGATCAGGACGCTGACCAGGGTGTCGCATCCCAGGTCGTCGGTGATCAGCACGGTGTAGACCCCGGCACAGAGCCCGAGGGCCTGGGCGGTGCTGTCCCCGTTGGGCGGGTCGGGCGTCCAGTCGTAGGTGTACGGGGCGATCCCCCCCACCGGGCCCACCGTCGCCGAACCATCGCATTGGCCGGCGCAGGTGGGTGGTTCCGTGCTCAGGTTGGGCGTGATCGGGATGAACGGGTCCACGGTGAAGGTCTCCGTGGTATCACAGCCCAACGAATCCGTGATGGTGATCGAATAGCTCGTGCCGGCGCAAAGTCCGGTCGCGAAGAACGTCCCTTGCCCACCACCTGGTGGAGGTTGCCAGTTGAAGGTATAAACACCTGTCCCGCCGAACGGGAATACCGCTGCGGCGCCGGTGCAGGGTCCATCGCAGGTCTCACTTTGGATGGAAAGCGATGAAACGACGGGAAGTGGTTTCGTGATCGTGAAGTTCACGATGGTATCACACCCGAGCGCGTCGGTCACGGTCACCTGCCATAGCCCTTGGCAGAGCTGTGCCACGCTGTCCGTGCCTTGGCCGAAAGGCGGGGAGGGAGACCACAGATAAGTGTAAGGGCCGACGCCGCCGGTCGGTGAGACCGTGGCGGTGCCGTTGCAGATGTTCCAGCAGGTGGCGTCAAGCGCCTGCAGGCCCGGGTCGATCGGTTGTTGCGGCAGGATGGTCAGGGTCAAGGTCGTATCGCAACCGCTCACCTGATCGGTGATCGTGATCGTCCAATCCCCCGCACATAGTTCGCTGGCCGTGGCGGTACCCTGACCCTGCGGTGGATTCGGAGACCACAGGAAAGCGTAGTTCCCCGATCCGCCGACAGGTGATACGGTGGCCGAACCATCACAAGGCCCATTGCAGCTTTCGTTGGTCACCGTGGGGACGGGGTCCAGCGGAGGTGGCGCCCCGACAACGAAGACCAGTACGGTATCACAACCGGCCTGGTCGCCGATCTGTACCGACCATTGTCCCGGGCACAGCCCGGCAACGTTCGCCGTACCCTGTCCCACAGGAGGCGGGGGTGTCCAGGTGAAGTCGTAGGGAGGCACGCCGCCGGTGGTGGTCAGATCGATCGCTCCGTCGCAGACATCCGCACAGGAGGCGTCCGTGATGGCGGGTAGGGCATCAATGCCGGAGGGGGTGTTGATCGTGAATGCGACCAGGGTATCACACCCGTTCGCATCCGTGATCAGTACCTCCCACAGGCCGGGGCAAAGGCCGGAAACACTGTCCGTGCCCTGGCCCTGTGGAGGTGCCGGGGTCCAGAGGAAGGTGTGTGGTCCGCTGCCTCCCACGGTGTCCACGACCGCCACGCCATCACAAGCCCCGCAACCGGAGTCCGTTATGGAGAGCTGCGGATCCAGCGGTGAAGGCTCCGAGATCGTGAAGGCCAGCACGGTGTCGCAACCCACCTGATCGGTTACCGTGAGGGTATAGTTGCCTGCGCAAAGGCCACCGGCATCCGGCGTGCCCTGTCCGCTGCCTGGTGCCGGGGACCACAGGTACGAGTAGCCTGGTGTGCCACCGGTCACGACCGCTTCTGCTGTGCCATCACAGTCGCCGGAGCAGGTCGCATCGAGGGTCGTCAGTTGAACCTCCAACGCCGGAGGTGCACCGATGGTGAGCGTAAGGGTGGTGTCACACCCCCCGATGGCGGTGATGGTGACCGTCCAATCACCCGGACACAATCCGGTGGCCTCGGCCTGCCCTTGGCCGTTCGGAGGGACGGGGCTCCAGAGGAACGTGAAGGGCGGTGTACCACCGCTCGGTGCCAGGACGATGCTTCCATCACAAACATCCGAACATGTCGCATCGGTCACCGTGGCGTTGGGCACGATGGGTGGAGGCGCTCCGATCGTGAAGTCGACGAGCGTGTCACAGCCCAGCGCATCCGTGATCAACAGCGTGTAGTTACCCGGACAAAGCCCCGTCGCGAGCGAGGTGCCCTGGCCTGCGCCTGGCGCAGGGGTCCACAGGAACGTGTAAGGAAGCGTACCTCCGCTCACGGTCGCCTCCGCTTCACCGTCGCAGTTGGAAGGACACGTTGCATCCGTGACCGAGAACTGCACCTGCAGGGCGGGTGGCTCATCCACTTGGAAGTTCAGCGTGGTGTCGCACCCGTTCACATCGGTGATCAGCAGGCTCCAGGCGCCTGCGCACAGCCCGGCCACGGAATCCGTTCCCTGGCCGAACGGAGGGGCCGGTGTCCACAGGTAGGTGTAGGGACCGGTACCCCCGTTCACCTGTGCCGAAGCCGTCCCATCACAATTGCCTCCGCACGTCGCATCGTTCACCAGCACCTGCGCGTCAAGTGGAGGCGGAGCGTTCACCGTGAAGATGAGCGTGGTGTCACACCCGTTGGCATCGGAGACCGTCACGCCCCAATCTCCCGCGCACAGGCCGGATACGTTCGGGGTGCCTTGTCCTGCGGGTGGTGCCGGTGACCAGGTGAATCCATAACCCGGGGTACCCCCGCTCACGGTCACGTCGATCGCACCATCGCAGTCGTTGGCGCAAGTGGCATCCGTTACGAGTCCGTTGACGTCCAGGGAAGGAGGTGCCCCGATGACGAATTCCACCGTGGTATCACAACCGATGGCATCCGCGATCAACACCTGCCAGACACCGGGACACAGCCCGGAGACACTGCCGGTACCCTGACCGACCGGTGGCGAAGGGGTCCACAGGAACGTGAAGGGCGTGGTCCCGCCCACCGGGGTCACGCTGGCCGTGCCATCGCACAGGTCCGAGCAGGAGGCATCCGTGAACGTGGGCACCGGATCGATGACCGGCGGTGCGTCGATGATGAACTGCACCGTGGTATCACACCCTGTACCGTCATCGGTGATCGTCACGTTCCACGTTCCCGCACAGAGCTGTGTGGCCTGTTCCGTACCCTGGCCGGCAGGGGGCGGCGGGTCCCAGAAATAGCTGAAAGGACCAGGCGAACCGGTAGGGCCCACCGTCGCCGAACCATCGCAGACATCCCCACAACTCGCGTCCACCTGTGAAGGGTTCGGCTCGATGGGGGCCGGTTCGTTGATGGTGAACGCCACCGTGGTGTCGCAGCCGTTCCCATCGGTCACGGTCACCGTCCAGGGGCCTGCGCAAAGCCCCGAAACACTGGGTGTGCCCTGCCCCGAGGGCGGTGCCGGAGCCCAGAGGAAGGAGTACACGCCGGTGCCGCCCACCGGTGCCACGTCGGCGGTGCCGTCACATCCACCGAAACAGGTCGCATCGGTGAACGACAGGTTGGGTTCAATGGGCGTTACGTTGAGGAAGAAGGTCGTGTCGAACAGGCAGTTGTTCGCGTCGGTCACTTCCAGGGTGTTCGGTCCGGCGCAGAGTTGGAAGGCCGCCGGTCCGGTTTCCTGACCGCCGTTCCACAGGTAGTTGTAGCTCCCGGAACCACCCACGGCGATCCCTTGTGCCGACCCGTCGCAGACATCCGCGCAGGCCGGCGGGACCACCCCGAAGAAGATCACACTGAGCAGGGCCGGATCGGATACGTTCACGGTGGCGGCGCAGGAAACGCTTTGTCCCTGGTCGGTGACGATCACGATCTGGTTGCCTGCGCACACATTGTTCCAGGTCGCCGTGGTGGGACCTCCCACCCATTGGTAGGTGAACGGACCAACACCCCCTGTCACGGTGGCGGTCACCACCCCGTCACACACGCCTTTGCAGCTGACACCGAACCCGTTGTAGTCGGACACCAGCTGGGCGTCCACCACGAACTGGGTCTGTCCCGGTCCGGTCCCGCACACCGTGATCCCGCGTTCCGGCCCGTCGGCCATCGTGGTGGCCATGGGCACCGGTGTGCCATTGACCAGTTGCAGGGCATTGCCCATGTCGAGCACGGACATCAGCTCCGGCAGCAGGGCCTCCCGAAGCTGGAGCACCGAGGAACCGATCACGGCACGCTGGGGCCCGCGTCCGATCTTCCGGATGCTGCGCGCCGTCATGCGGGCGCCATTGGTCACCAGGGTCCCCTTCTCGAGCAGGAGGTCCCTGTCGCCGGCCAGTTCAAGATCGCAGGACAGGGACCAGCTGCCCGATCCGTCAAAGACCACGTCCGATCCGATGACCACGTTCCCGGCGTCGATCGGCATTCCTTCAGCCGTGCCACCGAACCGCAAAGCTCCTGGAAGGTCCCAACGCACCTCGCCGGACAATTCGAGACCACCGTGCACGCGGAGTTCGGCGATCGTGGCACCGGTGATCATGACGGGGGCGGCATCTCCGGAGATCCGCAGCCCCCCGCACCAGGCCGTTCGACCGATCGTGATGGTCGTCCGCTCCAGCGGTGCCAGAAGCACGGGGTCGCCTTGGCGCGGTACGCCTGCCCCTCCTGGTCCGTCCGGTGTTGCGGACCAGTGCGAGGCATCCCCCCAGTCGCCGCTACCACCCACCCAATGGAAGGTCTGCCCATGGGCCAGGGCGGGTAGGAGCAGACCCAGCAGCAAGGACTGCAGGTGCAGGCGTAACGGATGGGTCATGATCGCGCTCATTCGAAGATGGGACAGCTCACGATGCGTTTGCTGGGGTCGACGGGTGTGCAGGGTGTGATCGCCAGAACGACCTCATGGGTGTTCGAGCTCGAGACACGAAGCCGTGACGTGGTGATGTCATAGCTGTAGCCCAGGCTGAAGTATTTCAGGAAGGAGACCTTGCCCATGAAGGCGATGGCGTCCTGGTTGCGGTAGCTGACGCCCAGCCCATAGCGCCGCTTCCAATCCAGCATGGCGTTCAGGTCAAAGGCGACCGGCGAGCCCGGACTGAGCTTGATCAGTGTGCTTGGTGTGAAGGCGGTGTTCCGGCCCACCTTCATGCGATAGCCTCCGCTCAGGCTGAAGTGGCGGCTCGTGGCCCGCGTTTCGATGCCGATGTCGTCCACACGGTTGTTCAGCAGCCCGGAACCGGCGATGCCCACCCAGAAGTTGTTGCTGTAGGCCCAGATGCCCGGCGAGATCTCCGGGTAGACGAGCGAGGAACCCGCTGCATCCGCGATCGCGGGGTCGTCATAGTTCGCGAGTGTCACCTGGCCCTGGTCCAGCTTCAGTTGCTTCAGGCCGCCAAAGAGCCCGGCACTGACGAAGTATCCACGTGCCACCTGCATGTGGTAGGCGTAGGCCAGGTAGAAATGCGTGTAGCCGAGAGGCCCGGTGTCGTCGGCCTCCACGAAGACACCGACCCCGTGCTTGTTCGCCTGGTAGGGCTTGTTCTTGGCCTTGATGGTGGCATGCAGGGAGGCCCAGGCCGTGGTCGGAGCCCCTTCGAAACCCACCCATTGCTGCCTGTACCCCAGCCGGATGTCCATGCAGTCCTTGCTGCCTGCGACCGCGGGGTTCACGCTGAAGTGATTGAACACGTACTGCGTGTACTGCGCGATCTGTTGAGCGGACGCCAAAGTGCCGGTCAGGCAGAGCAATATGGTGCCGGCCGCCTTCAACGCACGATGGATATCGACCCCGTGTAGGGAGGGGAATTGCCCTCGACCTGATTGAGCCGGATGTGGTAGTAGTACGTCGCCGTGGGCAGCCGGACGCCGTTGTTCGTCCCATCCCAGGGCTCCCCATACCCCGTGGACCGGAACACGCGCTGCCCCCACCGGTCGTAGATGATGACCTCGGCACCGGGATACTGGTCCAATCCGGTGATCGTCCAGGTATCATTGATGCCATCGCCGTTCGGAGTGAACGTATTGGGGGGTGCGATGCGCCGAACGACCTCCACCAGGACCTGGTCCGTATAGGTGCAGCCGTTGATCTCCGTGGTCACCGTGTAGGTCGTGGTCTCGGTGGGTGATGCGAACGGGTCGGGCACCGTGTTGCCGCTCAATCCGGAGGTGGGGGACCAGTCATAGCTCGTTCCACCGCTCGCCTCCAACTGGGTCACCTCGCCCTCGCCGATCTCCTGGTCGGGCCCTGCATCGAAGTCCACGTCCACGATGTCCATCCCCGGTCCGCTGGCGGTGATGTCGAACGAACAGTTGGCGTTCAGTGTGGCGCCGTTGTTTGCCGTGCCACTGACAATGATCCAATAGGGGGTGTCCGGTGCCAGTGCCTGGGTACTGACCACCAGGTCCATGGAGTCGTTCGCGCAGTTGCTCACCGAGGTGAAGCTCGCGGGGGCACAGCTGCCATCACCGGCCAGCACGACCACGCTCAGTTCATTGTCCATGCCGGGCACCTGGGCACAGTCGATCCCGGTCAACGCGATGTCCACCACCCCCCCCTGGGAGTTGGTGGTGAAGGTGAACCAGACCAGATCGTCCGTACCAGGGCAGAATCCGGGAATGAGGCTCTGGGAACCGGTGTTGTCACCGGACAGGGCCTGTTGTGCACAAAGGGTCAGGGCACCGGCACAGTCGTCGTTCGGTGGTTGGCAGACAGCGGTGAACGACCGCAGAACGGCAAGCAACAGCAGGGTGCCTATGAGCTCGGGCCGGGCGGGTTCGCGCATGGATGCGTGGCTCCGGGCGGACACACCGCCGCGGACCCGCCGAAGGTAGCTGGGTCCCTACGCGGGCGTGGGGTGCGTGTACCCGCACTTCCACACATGCCGCTGTTGAAAGGACGAGCGGAACGGGGACTCGTTCCATCCCTTGGTCCAACACGTCAGGACCCCGTGGCCCCACCAG
>ERZ795048.903-NODE-903-length-29116-cov-11.942087_pt1 | contig 29116 bp, 23 predicted proteins | sample MGYA00375132_ERZ795048 | MGnify/ENA primary metagenome ERZ795048 (study PRJEB30177, sample SAMN05720225) | activated sludge metagenome | isolation source: Anaerobic digester | place: Hong Kong | collected 2014-12-17 ... | reverse complement strand
CCGGCCAGGCCGCGGTTGCTGGTGATGGCCACGTAGAGGGTGCGCTGCACCTCCCGCTGCTGGCCGTACTTCCCCTCGGAGGGGTCCAGGCCGGCGCTCACGTTCCCCATGATCTGCCCGAGCTTCTCGGCGTAGGGCCGCATGCGGAGGATGGCGTCCTGGGCACGGCGCAGCTTGGCGGCGCTCACCATCTTCATGGCGGCCGTGATCTGCTTGGTGCTGTTGACGGACGTGATCCGGCTGCGTACCTCCTTCAGGCTGGGCATCTCGGGGCGGGTGTGCGGTTGCGTGTGGCAGGTCGACCCCGTGGGTCGACGCTACGGGTGCTTCGCCATCAATTATCGAGGCTCTTGACGAGGTCGGCGGCGACCTTCTCGAGGGTGCCGGTGATGGTGTCGTCCAGCTTGCCCTGCTTGAGCGCGTCCAGCACGTCCTTGTGCTTGTTGCGCAGCATCGTGAGGAACTCGGCCTCGAACTGCTTCACGTTCTTGACCGGGATCTTGCTGAGCAGGCCCTTGGTGCCGCAGTAGATGATGGCGATCTGCTCCTCCACGCGCATGGGGCTGTTCTGGCCCTGCTTGAGGATCTCCACGTTGCGCGCGCCCTTGTCCAGCACGGCCTTGGTGGCGGCGTCCAGGTCGGAGCCGAACTTGGCGAAGGCCTCCAGTTCGCGGTACTGCGCCTGGTCCAGCTTCAGGGTGCCGGCCACCTTCTTCATGCTCTTGATCTGCGCGTTGCCACCCACGCGGCTCACGCTGATGCCCACGTTGATGGCGGGGCGCACACCGCTCAGGAACAGGTTGCTCTCCAGGAAGATCTGCCCGTCGGTGATGGAGATGACGTTGGTGGGGATGTAGGCCGACACGTCACCCGCCTGGGTCTCGATGATCGGCAGCGCGGTGAGGGAACCTCCGCCCTTCACCTTGCCCTTCAGGCTCTCCGGCAGGTCGTTCATCTGCTCGGCCACCTTCTGGTCGGCGGTCACCTTGGCGGCGCGCTCGAGCAGGCGGCTGTGCAGGTAGAACACGTCGCCCGGGTAGGCCTCGCGGCCGGGGGGGCGGCGCAGCAGCAGCGACACCTCGCGGTAGGCCACGGCCTGCTTGGAGAGGTCATCATACACGATCAGGGCGGGGCGGCCCGTGTCGCGGAAGTATTCGCCGATGGCGGCCCCGGTGAAGGGGGCGTAGAACTGCATCGGGGCGGGATCGCTGGCGTTGGCGGCCACCACCACGGTGTAGGGCATGGCGCCGTTCTCCTCCAGGGTCTTCACGATGCCGGCCACGGTGCTGCCCTTCTGGCCGATGGCCACGTAGATGCAGAACACGGGCTGTCCGGCCTCGTAGAACTCGCGCTGGTTGATGATGGTGTCGATGGCCACCGTGCTCTTGCCGGTCTGGCGATCGCCGATGATCAGTTCGCGCTGGCCGCGGCCGATGGGGATCATGGCGTCCACGGCCTTGATGCCGGTCTGCAGCGGCTCCTTCACGGGCTCGCGGTAGATCACGCCCGGGGCCTTGCGTTCCAGGGGCATCTCGAACAGCTCGCCGCCAATGGGGCCCTTGCCGTCGATGGGCTCACCGAGGGTGTTCACCACGCGGCCGACCATCTCCTCGCCCACCTTGATGGAGGCGATGCGGCCGGTGCGCTTCACGGTGTCGCCCTCCTTGATGCCCACGCTGGGGCCCAGGAGCACGGCGCCGACGTTGTCCTCCTCGAGGTTGAGCACGATGCCCTGCAGGCCGCTGGCGAACTCGATCAGTTCACCGCTCTGCACGCTGTTGAGGCCATAGATGCGGGCGATGCCGTCACCCACCTGGAGGACGGTACCGACCTCCTCGAGTTCGGCCTCGGTGCGGAAGCCGGCGAGCTCCTGCTTGAGGATCGCTGATACTTCGGCCGGTTTCACTTCTGCCATCTTGCGTGGTCCTTAGAATTCGGGTACGTAGGGGTTCTCGGAGAACTGGCGCCGCAGGTCGAGCAGGCGGCGGCTCACGCTGCCATCGTACTGCTCGTCGCCGATGCGGATCACCACGCCCCCGATCAGTTCGGGGTCCACCGAGACCGAGAGCTCGATGGTCTTTCCAGGGTGCTTGGCCGCCACCAGGTCGGTGACCCGCTTGCGGTCGGCCTCGTCCAGCGCGGTGGCGCTGGTGACGTGGCAGATCAGGATGCCTTCGTGCTTCCTGTACAGCTCACCGAACGCGGCGGCGATCTCCGGCAGCAGCACCTCGCGGCCCTTGCGGACCAGGATGCCCATGAAGGCGTTGGTGATGGTGCCCACCTTGCCGGCGAAGACCTTGTCCAGCACCTTGTCCTTCTTGTCGGCCTTCACCACCGGGCTGCGGAGCAGCACGCTCAGGTCGCGGCTCGCGGAACACGTGTCGGCGACCACCTCCATGTCCGCGCGCACCGGCTCCAGCTGGTCCCGTTCCAGGGCCAGGGCCATGAGGGAGCGCGCGTAGCGGTAGGCGACCGGGGAGATGTTCATGACAGGTGCTTGTCCGCGTCGGCCATCACTTTCTCGACCAGGGCCTTCTGGGCGGCGCCGTCGGCGAGCTTGTCCCGGAGGATGCGCTCGGCGATCTGGATGCTCAGTTCGGCCACCTGGTTCTTCATCTCGGTGATGGCGGCGTTCTTCTCGTTGCGGATCTCCTCCTGGGCGCGGGCCAGCAGGGCGTCGGCCTCGGCCTTGGCCTTGTCCTTGGCGGCGGCGATCTCCTTGTCACGGATCTCGCGGGCCTCGCGCAGCAGCACCTCGCGCTCCTCCCGCGCCTCGCGCATCAGGGCCTCGTTGCCCGCCTGCATCGTGGCGATCTCCTCGCGGGCCTTCTTGGCCTCGTTGAGGGCGTCCTCGATGCCCTGTTCACGCTCGTGCAGCGTGTCCAGGATGGGCTTCCAGGCGAACTTCCGCAGGATGAACAGCACCGCCAGGAAGGAGATGGTCATCCAGAAGATGAGGCCGAAGGAGAACTCGATGAGCATGGCTCAGGGGGATGAGGTGGAACGAAGGGAGGGTGATGCTCCTCAGAGCACCATGGCCAGCAGGCCCACCACGATGCCGAACATGGCGGCACCTTCCACGAGGGCGGCGGCCAGGATCATGTTGGCACGGATGTCGTTGGTGGCCTCGGGCTGGCGGGCGATGGCCTGCATGGCGTCACCACCGATGCGGCCGATGCCGATGCCGGCGGCCAGGGCGGCGATGCCTGCGCCGATGGCGGCGAAACCGAAGTGCGCATTGGCGGCGGCTTCCAGGAGGATCGAGAGGAACATGGGTCGGTCGTTTGGTTTGGAGTGTTATACCAGGGATTCCTTGTGCTCATGGTGCTCCTCCACCGCTGCGCCGAAGTACATGGCGGACAGGAAGGTGAAGACGAAGGCCTGGATGAAGGCCACGAGCAGTTCGAGCATGCTCATGAACACGGTGAAGACCAGCGTGAACACGCTGACGCCCCAACCCAGTCCGGCGTTGATCTCGCCGAAGATGAAGATGAGCGCGAAGAAGCTGAGCACGATGATGTGGCCCGCCGTGATGTTGGCGAACAGTCGGATCATGAGGATGGCCGGGCGCAGGAACACGCCCAGGATCTCCACCGGGGTCAGGATGATCAGCACCGGCTTGGGCACCCCAGGCATGGCCAGGATGTGGCCCCAGTAATGGCGGTTGCCGTAGTACAGGGTGATCAGGAAGGTGAAGACCGCCAGGGCGAAGGTGACCGAGATGCTGCCGGTCACGTTGGCGCCGAAGGGTGCGATGGGGATCAGCCCCATCAGGTTGTTGATCAGGATGAAGAAGAAGACCGTGAGCAGGAAGGGCATGAACTTCCCGTACTTGGGGCCGATGTTGGGCTTGGCCACATCGTCGCGCACGAAGAGGATGATGGGCTCGATGAAGCTCTGCAGGCCCTTGGGGGCGCCGGTGCCGCGGGTGCGGTAGCCCTTGGCCACGCTCAGGAAGATCAGCAGCATGAGCACCACGCTGGTGAGCATGCCGGCCACGTTCTTGGTGATGCTGATGTCCCAGGTGGCCTTGGTGAGGGCCTCGTCCTTGGTGGCTTCCTCCACGGGCGTGCCGTCCGGGGCGGTGGTGGCCACCAGCTTGCCCTCCTGCAGCATGTAGCCACCGTAGGTCTTGTGGCCATGGTCGAAGCGGCCGCTGGAGAACACGCTGAGCCCGCGCTCGGTGTTGTAGGCGATGATGGGGAGGGGCAGGGTGGTGTGCCCGAACAGGTGCCAGCCGTGCTCGTCGCCCACGTGGCCCATGATCATGTGCCCGGGATCGAAGGGTTCCTTGCCATGGTGACCTTCTTCCGACCCGGAGGCCTGGACCGGGAACAGGGAGGAGAGCACCCCGAGGATGAGCAGGAAAGCGGCGCGCAGCAAGGGTTTCACGTGGCTTGCAGAGGGAACTGCCCCCGAAATACGGGCGCAAAGGTAGCCATCGGTACCGAATGGCGAAACCCGGGCGTGCATCACTTTCGGCCGGTCTCCTTGAAGAGGAACACCATGGCACCCACGATGCCCAGCAGGCTCAGCCCCAGGGTGGCGGCCGGGAACTTCCAGCCGAGCTGCCGGTCCAGCCACCAGCCGCCAAGCACCCCGGCCAGGATGATGCCCATCATCTGCAGCCCGAGCGCGCTGAAGCGGAGGTAGTCCTGGTAGCGGCGCCGGGCCTTGTCCAGCTGGTCGTCGGGCTTCGTGCTCATGCCCGGCCGTTGCGGCGCATCATGCCCACCAGGCGTGCCGTGCTGAAACCCAGATAGGCCAGGTAGAGGGCGCAGAAGGTGATCGCCACCGAGAGCACCATCTCGCGCGGGAGCACGAGGACGAGCACGACCAGGAGCACCAGGGAGACGAGCATCTTGATCACCAGACCGGCCATGAACCGTTGTTGGAAAAGCATCGGGCGCCCTTCCAGACCGCCTTCCTGCCAGCGGTGCAGCAGCAGGCTGGCCAGGCCGAAGTAGACCAGGATGCCCAGGTGTACGGGGCCGACCGGGACACCGGCGAGCTTCAGGGAGCTCCACAACAATGCGCCCACGGCCGCGGTGAACAGCAGCAGGGGCAGCAGGAGCGGACGCGGCGCCGCGGCCATGATGGAACGAAAGGGATCAGCGGTTCGCCTGGGAGCGGGAGCGGGCATCGTCGTCCCCGCCGCGTTCCTCACCTCCGGTGCGCAGGCGCACGGGGTCCATCTCCTTCACCACGCCGCCGCCCATGCTGCAGTTGCCGGTGAACACGGCCCCCGGCTCGATGGCGAGCTGCTTGGTGTGGATGTCGCACTGGATCTTGGCCGTGGCCTTCAGGCTCAGCAGGTCCTGGCAGGTGATCTTGCCGGAAACGGTCCCTTCGATGTCCGAGCTCTGGCAATGCACCTCGCCCTCGATCACGCCGGTCTGTCCCACGATCAGCCGGCCGCGGGCGTGGATGGTGCCCTTCACCTTGCCGTCGATGCGCAGGTTGCTGTCCGAGCGGATCTCGCCCTCGATGGAGGTGCCCTCCATGATGGAATTGATCTTGCCCGTGTTCACCGGTTCGGTGGACTTGTTCATGAGGTCGGTCTTTTTATCGCTCCGGAACACCATCGTTGACGATGAAGGTGGCGCCGTTCAGTGCGCAAAGATAACGGGCTCAGGCACTTATCCTATTGCCCCTGCAGGTAGTTCGTGGTGAAGAACGCGGTGTAGCCCTCCACGTCCTTGCTCTTGTACAGGGTGGAGTAGTTGTCCGGGGAGATGGCGAACACGGCATACCCCTTGTCGTTGATGCCGGTGAGCTTGGACTTGTCCGACAGGAACAGGTCGTAGAACTCCATGGCCTTGACCTTGGTATCGAACAGGCTCATGAGCACCACCTGGTGGTCCTTGTCCAGAAAGCTGCTCTGGATGTCCAGGGTCATGCCGGGGAAATAGGCCCTGGCGAAGTCGGCGATCTTGTTCTTCACCACGTTCACGGGTCCGTCGGCGTTCGGCACGATCAGCACCACGTAGTGGTTGCCGCTGTCGGTCATGTAGGGGCTTTCGTCCTCGCCCTTTCCCGGCGGGCGTTGTTCGGCGCCTCCGCGTCCGTCCAGCGCGGCAAGCAGTTCGGTGGCGGCCTTCTCCTCGTCGGTCCCGGGGAACTTCGACTTCACCTCCTGCAGCGCCTCCCGGAAGGCCGATTCCTGACGGGTGCCGCCCACGGCCATGGCCTTCAACATGTAGTACTTCGGCAGGAGGTGGTTGCCGGGCTGCTGCGCGATCACGTTGTTGCAGCTGGTGATGACGCTGGTGTAGGCCCGCATGCGAAAGCGCCCGTAGACCTCCTCGTAGGCGGTGACCTCCTGCTGGTGCTTCAGGGAGTCGGCGCCGAGCAGGTCGGGGTTCTGCACCAGCCGGGCGAACTCGGAATCCGGCCAGCGGTCCAGGATCACGTTGGCATACATGGCGGAGCCACCTCCACCGAAATCGATGAAGCCCTGCGAACGTTCCTTGTCGAGGTAGATGCGATAGAGCTGGTAGTAGGACTCGGGGGTGTAGCGGCAGTCGTCGAAGCGATTGTTCAGCACCTCGAAGCTCTCCACGGCGTTGTCCGTGTCCTTGAGCTTCTCCTTGTAGATCATGCCCGAGATGTAGAGCGCCTCGCAGACCTTGGCATTGGATGCGGAGATGGCCGCATCGTCCATGGGCAGGTCCTTCAGGTAGAACTGCGGGTCCTTCCATTCGGGTTCTCCCTCCTTGGTCTGGGCGAGTTCCTCGGCGGCCTCCTCGGTCTCCATGTCGGCCAGGTCGGCCGCGGCGGTGCCGCTCTTGTCGCGTCGTCGCCAATCGTCCTCGAGCTCCCGCCGTCCCCAACGTTTGCGGAACTCACTGATGCCCCGGTCCATGGCCTGGGGATTGCTGAAGTACCATGCACCACCACCACCACCTCCTCCGGTGGGCTTTCCCCCGCCGGACCCGACGCCCTGTTCCAGGGCCTCGCGCGCAGCGGTCTCCAGGCGGGCCTTCTCCTCCTCCGCGCGCTCCCGCTCGCGGATCCGCTCCCGGATCAGCTTCTCCCGTTCGTTCTCGTCCATGGAGGCCATGGCCTGTAGGCTGTCCTCCAGTTCGATGATCGCCAGCTGTTCCACCAGTTCGCCCAGCACTTCCGCACGGGTCAGCACCTCCTCGAACCGGGGGTGCTCCTCGGCCATCACGGTGCTGGTGCTGTCGTAGTAGAGCTGCGCGTTCCCGTAGTCGCGTCCGTCGAAGTAATGGTCCGCCAGGCGCAGGTAGCTCTTCGACTTCTGCTTGATGTCGGTGGTGCTCACCTGGCAGCTGGTACGCAGGTGTGCCACGGCCGAACTGTCCTGCCCTTCCTTGAAGTCGAGATCGGCCAGGGCGTAGTGGATCATGTCGAAGTGGTCCCGGTGCTTGTCGTCCTTCAACATCCGGTTCAGCTTCTGGCGCAGGGCCTTGCTGTTGCCGCGGTCGAAGGCCAGCGCCTGGAAGATCTGCGCGTGGAAGGCGATCTCGTAGGGCGGGTTCATCCGCGTGATCTTCTCGTACTGGGCGATGGCCTTGTCCTCCATCCCCTTCGCTTCATAGAGCTGGGCCAGGACGAAGGCCCAGCGCACCCGTTCGCGCTTGTCACGGGCCAGGTCCACGGCACGCTCCAGGTGCACGATCGCGTCGTCCACCTTGCCGCGCTTCAGGTCCAGGTCGGCCTGCACGGCGGCCAGCTCGGCGTGTGGAAAGCGCTTGGGAAGCTCCTTCTCATCGAGGATCTCGTCGATGTCGCTCTGGGCCTTGGCATAGCGCTCCAACTGGATGTGCGTGCGCGCCTGCCAGAGCTTGGCGGGAAGTTGCTTGTCGTGGTCCTTGTAGCGCCGGCTGATGTAGGCGAACATGCGCTCGGCCTCCACATAGGTCCGTTTGTAGAACTGTGCCTTGCCGATCACGAAGTGGGCATCGTCGATCCAGGTGTTGCGCTCCTTGTCGCGCACCGTCATCGAATGCCGGTCGATCACCACCGAACACTTCTCGATGCAGGTCTCGAGGTCGGGAATGGCGGCCTTGGCCTGCTCTTCCGTGCCGTACACGAAGATGGGCAGCACCTCGTCGTAATTGTCCTCATGCGCGTCCTCGATGCCGGTGATGGTCTCGTTGAGCTTCTCGTTGGCATTGAACCACCCGTTGTCGCGGGCGGTGAGGCGGTGGTAGGTGCGGTTCAGGAAGGCGTCCTTCTCCGTGGAACACCCCGCTGCCAGCGCACAGAGGACCAGCGCCCCGACGAACTGCACGAGCGGTGCCTGGAGGTATGGAATGGGACGGATCACGGGCGCACCTGCTACAACTGCGGGCGGGTAAAGTTATTTCATGGCCCCCGGCGCTGCCACAGGCGAAGGGTGCGAAGCCCGGCGTCGACCTCCGTCCAGCGCAGGCTGTCGGCCGGGGCCTGCAGGTCGGACAGGGCCCAGGCATGCCCCCGCCCTTCCGGGTCGATGGAGATGAAGTGCCTGCGCATCAGGTAGCACTGGAGGTTCCAGCGGGCCCAATGCCCGGGCTCCGAGGCGATGAGGCCGTGCGGGGGCACGAGCGCACCGATCCGGTCCACATCGTGCAACATGTCCGCGTCGCGCGAGGGCCTGCCGAACAGGAGCACGGAGGCCAGGGCCACTCCGGCCAGGGCCGCCACGGCGAAGCTCCTGATGCCGCGGGATAACGCTGCATCCGGACGGATCCTGCCGAGGAGCGTGCTCAGGGCCGGTGCGGAGAAGAGGGCGATGGCCAGCGCGAGGAGCGGGAGGGCCGGGGCCATGTAGAACGATTTCTGCACGCGGGTCAGCATCAGCGGCAACACCCCGGCCGAAGCGGTGAGCAGCATGGCCAGTGCGGGACCTCCTGCCCTGGCAGGGAGGGGTGCTTTCCTCCTCGCCGCAAGGAGCACGAGGGCGGCCACGAGCACCGGACCGAGCGCGGCGAAGAACACATCGCCCAGGATCCGGAAGTGGCTGTCCACGGTGGGTGCTTCCGTGATACGGTGCAACAGCCGGGCCTCCACATAGGTGCGCAGGCTTTCCCGGGCCTCCGGCCAGGTCCACAGCAGCCCGTATGCGGCCCCGACCACGGCCAGCATCACCAGCGTCCGGGCCAGGGCGCGAAGCAGGCGGCGATCCCCGGCCAGGGCCAACGTGACCGGAGCGGCCAAGGGGAACAGTCCCGGCACGCCCTTGGCCATGCTCGCCGCGAAGACCATCAGGCCGGCTGCCAGGGTCGGAACCCAGGTGCGGCCTTCGCGAGCCAGGACGAGCAGCAGCACAGCTGCTGTGGTGAACACCCCCAAGGTGTTCTCCTGCATGTTGTTGTGGTAGCACCAATGCACCGTGGGCATGGCCACCCAGAGCAGTACCGGCCACCAGGCCAGGTCCCGTTCGGGCCGGTCCTTCGGCACCAGCTTGCGCCACAACACCGCCATCAGGCCGGCGGTGATCAGGGCAGTGAACAGGGAGTAGGCACGCTCCACCCAGAAGGCGGAGCCCAATGCCCTGAACCACAGGGCCTGCAGGCCGAACGTGAGCGGAGGATGCTCGTGGAAGGTGCGCAGGCCCGCGAGACCGAGCTGGCTGGCACGGGGCTCCCAGAACGTGCCGAACCCATTGGCCTCGTTGTGCGCCACGGTGGCGTACAGCAGCCCGTCCATGAACATGCCGTCCTGAACGAGCACGGGCAGCAGAAGGCCTGCGAACACGGCCGCCGTCAACAGGACGAAGGGGTCGTTCCAAGGCCTGCGCACGGGCCGAAAGTAGCTGCCTCGGGCCCTGCGGCGCGGCACCCCCGATATTTGTGCCATGGCGGCCCGGGGGGATGGCACCAAGCGGCAGCGTGTGCTGCACAAGCTGCGCAACAAGTACCGGTTGCAGTTGCTCGACGAGGGCAGCTTCGAGCCGCGCTTCAGCATGCGGCTTTCCCGCATGAACGTGATCCTGCTCGCCCTGCTCGCGTTCACCCTGCACGGACTCCTGATCCTGGCCCTGATCGTGTTGACGCCGATGAAGGAGTTCATACCCGGATACAGCGATCAGCGGGTCAAACTGAACGCCTACCGGGCCACCCAGAAGGCCGATTCGCTGGCGGAGGTGGTCGCCGTTCAGGAACGCTACATCGGGAACGTGAGGGCGATCCTTCGCGGGGAGCTTGCCACGGACAGCGTGCCCGCGTTGAACAGGATCGATCAGAAGCCCTCCGCGGAGGACCTGGCCCCCTCCCCCCTGGACAGTGCCTGGCGTGCACGCATCTCGGAGGAGGAGGCCTACCGGGTGACAGCGAGCGGACCCGCGGTGGTGGACCGCCGGGAGATCGCCGGCCTGGTGTTCTTTCCCCCGTTGAGAGGCGCGGTGACGGGAGCCCTGGACCGCACGGTGGGTCATTATGGGGTGGACATCGTGGGAAAGGTGGACGAGGCCGTCAAGGCGACCCTTCCCGGCACGGTGACCCTCGCCTCCTGGACCACCGACGGGGGCCATGTGGTGCAGATCCAGCATGCGAACGGCCTGGTGAGCGTGTACAAGCACAACAGTGTGCTGCTGAAGTCCGCCGGAGATCGCGTTCAGGCGGGAGAGGCGATCGCCATCGTTGGGAACAGCGGGGAACTGTCCACCGGCCCGCACCTGCATTTCGAGCTCTGGCTCGATGGCGACCCGGTGGATCCGGAGACCTACATGGTGTTCAAGTGATGGACCGCCGGATGCCTTATCAACACCTCCGTTCAGGATCGCGGGCATGCAGGGACGCACGGCCATGGGCTTGAAGTCGCTCATCGCCGGCCCCTACGCCAGGCTCGTGACCCGAGCCGTGATGCGTCGGGCGCTGGAACCCGTGGCCACCCAGGAGCGGGTGTTGAAGGACCTTGTCGCGAAGGGCGCGTCCACCGAGTTCGGCCGGGAACACGAGCTGGCCCAGGTGCGCAGGCATGCGGACCTGGTCGATGCCGTTCCACTGCGGGACTATGAGGGCTTGAAGCCCTGGATCGACCGCTTGGTCGCCGGCGAACGGGACGTGCTCTGGCCGGGAGCGCCGCTGTACCTCTGCAAGACCAGTGGGACCACGAGCGGGGCCAAGTACATCCCGATCACCCGGGACAGCCTGCCCAACCACATCGATGGTGCCCGTCGCGCCCTGCTCGCGCACATCGCCCGCACCGGTCGCGCGGAGTTCGTGGACGGGAAGATGATCTTCCTGCAGGGCAGTCCCGTGCTGGACACCTCCGGCGCGGTGCCCACCGGGCGCCTCAGCGGGATCGTGGCCAACCATGTGCCCGCCTACCTGTTGAAGAACCGGCTGCCCGGCCTGGCGACCAACAGCATTCCCGATTGGGAGACCAAGGTGGACGCCATCGTGGAGGAGACCATCGGTCAGGACCTGCGCCTGATCAGCGGCATTCCCGCCTGGGTGCAGATGTACTTCGAACGGTTGTTGGCGCGCACCGGCAAGGCGAACGTGCTCGAGGTGTTCCCACGCTTCTCGCTCTTCGTGTACGGCGGGGTGAACTACGGACCCTACCGGCCGCGGATGGAGGCGCTGATCGGGGCCTCCGTGCCCAGCGTCGAGCTCTTTCCGGCCAGCGAGGGGTTCATCGCCTACCAGGACCAGGGTCCGGGCGAAGGGCTGTTGCCGGTGCTGGACAAGGGGATCTACTTCGGCTTCCTGCCCATGCATGCGGCCGACCGGAAGCCCCTTTCCATCGGGGAGGTGGAGGTGGGGAAGCACTACGCCCTTGTCCTTTACACCAATGCAGGTCTTTGGGGCTACGAGCTGGGTGACGTGGTGCGGTTCGTATCCCTTTCTCCGCCGCGGATGCTCGTGACCGGCCGCACCAGGCATTTCACCAGCGCCTTCGGTGAGCATGTGATCGCGGAGGAGGTGGAAGGCGCGCTGCAGGAAGCGGTGGCGGCCGTTCCCTGCGAGGTGGCCGAGTTCACCGTGGCCCCTCAGCTGACACCGGAAGATGGGGGGTTGGCCCGCCACGAGTGGCACATCGAGTTCGCCTCGGAACCGGATGACAAGGCCGCGTTCGCGAAGATCCTGGACGAGGCGCTGCAGCGCCGCAACCCCTACTACCGCGACCTGATCACCGGCAACGTGCTGCGCCCCTTGGAGTTGGTGCCTGTGCGGCGGGGCGGTTTCGCCGCCTGGATGAAGGCGCGTGGCATGAACGACGCCCAGAGCAAGGTGCCGCGCCTGGCCAACGACCGGCGCTACGTGGACGGGCTGGGTTAGTCCATGCGGCGGAACACCAGCTCGGTGCCGTCCGCGTGCCGAAGCGTCAGCTCCACGTTCGTGAAGGACAGGTCGAAGCGGCCTCCGGACAAGGCCTTCAGGAAGCGGGCCTCGAAGTCCATCACCCCTTCGCCCATGCACCACATTTCCGTGGAGGCAAGGTCGCCGAAGCGGATGCTCCTGTAGCCCGGGGTGAAGCCCCCCGTGAGGCTGTTGCACCCGGCGCTGCCCATCACCAGCCCTTCGGCAGCCTGGAACTCCAGATAGGGAGCGCCCTTTCCGAAGGACCCCGGATCGATGGTGTCCGTGTTGAAGCGCACCAGCCCCCAGCTGTCGTGCAACCGGGCCGGCGCGATCCACCGGCCGCAGCCCAGGTAGGTCGAAGGGACGGTGTCCCGGCCACCCTGAAAGGTCACGGTCACGTGGTTGGTGAAGGGTTCACCGGACATGTTGTCCTGGCAGTCGGAGGCCACCAGTTGAAGGTCCAGCGTGCCGGACTCCGTGGTGGCCCTGAACCGCATCACGTCCGCGTCCTGGGCACGTTCGGGCTCCACGGCCGGCGTGCGAAAAGGTTCAGCGTCCCCCATCCGGCTGAAGGTGATCCCCTCCTCCAGGTCGATCTCCGACCACCAGCCTGGTTCGTTGCCCGAGGCCATGAAGTCCACGCCGCGCAGCATCTTGTCCCTGACCAGGGCGATGTTCACGGAGTGCTCTGCACCCCGGTCGGTCGCATCCATTTCCCGCGCCAGCAAGTAGTGGTCGGCCAGGTCGCCGGTGATCCGGCCACCCTCCTGGTCCAGCATCCGCAGCCGGTCGCCTTCCACCCGGTACCCGACCCGCTGTCCGCGGGCCTTTTCCAACACCAGCGTGCTGTCGCTGATGAAGAGGTAGGTGCCCAGGCTGGTGAAGATCCCGCCACCGGTGCCCAGGTACTCGGTGCGTTCCTCGAACGTATGGTCAGGACGCAGGGAGAGCTCGGTGCGGACGGCCTCGCAATCGGCGCAGGGCAGGTCGCCCGTCCAAGTGCCGGTCAATCGCCTGGCCAGGTCGGCGTTCTCCTGCCCGCCGGTCAGTGGGCCGGTCTGGGCACATGCGGCGAGCATCACCAGGGCCAGCAGGAAGGAGGAACGTGCGATCATCGGATGCTGGCGAGTTTCACCTTGAGCGATTCCATCACCGCATCGATCGCCTCTTTCTTCGCCTGCAGGTCGCCTATGTCCTCCAAGGCGTCCGGTGCATCATCTCCGGCCTTGTCGATCTTCTTGGAGGTCTTCTGCTGGTCCTCCATCAGGTCCATCTGTTTGGACTCCAGTTTGGCCAGCTCCTTCTGCTTCTTCGCGATCTTCTCCAGGGTCTTCGGGTCCTTGTTCAGGTCGTACTTCCGCTGCAACGAGGCGATCTCCTTGCGGACCTTCTCGGCATCCTTCAGGTTGTCCTCGGCCTTGTCCTGAAGCTTCGTCAGGTCCTGCTGAAGGTCGTCCTCGTTGTCCACGGCCTTGCCATGGTCCTTCTGTGCCTTTTCGAGGTCGTCGTTCACCTTGTCCAGGTCCTTCTGCACCTCGGCGATCTGCTCGTTCACCACGGCCTGGTTGAGGGCCACCGCCAGATCGTGTGCCACGGACATGGCCCTGGCGCCGTCCACCGGCGATCCCTGGGAGTGGAGCACCACCAGGCGCACGTCCGTCGCCACGCGCTTCTTGTCCCAGTTCAACTGACCGCGCAGGTCCACCGGTCCCTGTTCATCCAGCATCGCCTGTCCGGCAACCAGGATGCCACCGCTGCGGTCCACGCTGGTGGCGCGTTCCTTGAAGTGCTGTTTCCAGAGGTCGTACACCTCGCCATCATCGGCCTCGTGCACCACGATCAGCTGGGCCGGCCGGGTGATCGTGTCCATCTTCAGGGAGTCCTGGACCGGCTTCAGGTCATGCGTCCAGGAGGTGGAGAAGCCGTAGTCCTGTGCGGCAAGGACAAGCCCGGTGGTGAGCGTGAGCAGGGTGAGGGTACTGCGGATCATGGTCGGCGTGTTCATGGGTCCTTTGGACTTGTCCAAGGTACGTGGGTCACCCCGAACCGCGCTGTCCGCCGCGGCGCTTTCGCACCTTTGCCGCATGGGCGCACAGGTGGGCACCGATCTGGCCAGGGCGGCCCGCCTGCTCCGTGAAGGTGGCGTGGTCGCCGTGCCCACGGAAACGGTCTACGGGCTGGCGGCCAACGCCTTCGATCCGGAGGCCGCGCTGCAGGTCTTCGCCATCAAGGAAAGGCCAAGCTTCGATCCGTTGATCGTGCATGTCGGGGAAAGCAACGAAGTGGCCCGTGTGGCACGGGATCTTCCACCCGGAGCGGAGGCGTTGATGGACGCCTTCTGGCCCGGGCCGCTGACCCTGGTGCTGCCCAGGAGCGCGGAGGTGCCCGATGTGGTGACCAGCGGCCTGGACACGGTGGGGGTACGCATGCCCGCCCATCCGTTGTTGCGGGAATTGCTGGGCCAACTGGACTTTCCCCTGGCCGCCCCCAGCGCGAACCCCTTCGGGTATGTGAGCCCCACCACCGCGCAACACGTGGCCGACCAGCTCGGCGACCGGGTGCCCTACATCCTGGACGGTGGACCCTGCGTGGTGGGAGTGGAGAGCACCATCCTGGGGCATGAAAGCGGCCGGTGGAGGCTGTACCGCCCGGGCGGTATTGGGATGGAGGACGTCACCCGTGTTCTGGGGAAGGAGCCGGAAGTGCAGGCACAAAGCCCGCTGCAACTGCCGGCACCGGGCATGCTGGCCTCGCACTATGCCCCACGCAAGCCGGTGGTGCTTGGCGACCTGGATGAACTGCATGCCGCCCATGCCGGCGAACGGACCGCCACCATCGCCTTTCAGCGGGAGCGGTCGCCGGGGCCTTGCCGCGTGTTGTCGCCCAGCGGCGATCTGGCGGAGGCCGCACGCAACCTGTTCGCGGCGCTTCGTGAACTGGACGCCAGCGATGTGGCGGTGATCCTGGCCGAGCCGGTCCCGGAGGAGGGATTGGGTCGTGCCATCAATGATCGGCTGCGCCGGGCGGCCGCTCAACGACCGGCCTGATACCGACGGGCCGGGTGCATCCTTGGAAAGCTCCCTGCGCCGACCTATCTTCAGGAAGCCTTCGGGCCGCTGATCCCAACCGCCATGAGCACGACGCTGAACCCCCGGGAACTGACCCTTGTGTACGACAGTACCACGTCGGAAGGCCGCAAGGCGCTGGCCTATGCCTTCTCGCTCTCGTCCAAGGTGAACCGCCAGGACGTGAGCGAGGTGAAGCTCAGCACCACGTTCGTGCGCCAGGTGGTGAAGGCCCTGCAACTGCGTCCGAAGGACCTGCTGAACCGGGCCGACCCCTACTACCAGCAGCATGTGCGGGGCCGCGACCTGAACATGGAGGGCTGGCTGGACGTGCTGGCCCGGAATCCCAGGTTGCTCAAGGGGCCGATCGCCCTCCTGGGTGATCGCGCGGTGCTTTGCGAGCCACCTTCGCTCATCTACCAGCTCACCAAACCGGTCGTCAGGCCGGTGGAATGAACCCGGCCCCCGCCGGGGTGTTGGCCGAATAGCCCGATCTTTGCGCGTTCGGGCCGGTGGGTCCGTCGTTCATGCCCAAAGGGATCGCCATACTCGGGTCCACCGGATCCATCGGCACGCAGGCGCTCGACGTCGTGCGTGAGCACCCCGGCCATTTCCAAGTGGAACTGCTCACCGCAGGGCGCAATGCCGACCTGCTCATCGCGCAGGCCCTGGAGTTCAAGCCGAACGCCGTGGTGATCGCCGACGCGGCCCAGCTGGACCGGGTGAAGGACGCCCTTTTCCCGCAGGGGATCAAGGTCTATGGCGGGCTGGAGGCCATTGCCCAGGCGGTGACCATGGACGGCATCGACGTGGTGCTCACGGCCATGGTCGGCTACGCGGGCCTGCGTCCCACGCTGGCGGCCATCGGGGCGGGAAAGACCATCGCCCTGTCGAACAAGGAGACGCTGGTGGTGGCCGGGGAACCGATCACCCGGGCGGCCCGCGAGGCCGGGGTCAACATCTACCCGGTGGACAGCGAGCATTCGGCCATCTTCCAATGCCTGGTGGGCGAGTGGCACAACCCGATCGAGAAGATCGTGCTCACGGCCAGTGGCGGACCCTTCCGCGGCAGGACCCGGGAGGAGCTGGCCACGGTGACCAAGGCCCAGGCCCTGAAGCATCCCAACTGGGACATGGGCGCCAAGATCACCATCGACAGCGCCAGCCTGATGAACAAAGGACTGGAGGCCATCGAGGCGAAATGGCTCTTCAGCCTGCGGCCCGATCAGATCGAGATCGTCGTCCACCCCCAGAGCATCATCCACAGCCTGGTGCAGTTCCGCGATGGCAGCATGAAGGCCCAGCTGGGCCTGCCCGACATGAAGCTGCCCATCCAGTACGCCCTGGCCTTTCCCGACCGCCTGCCCACGAGCTGGCCGCGCTTCGACTTCGCCGACTACGGCTCGCTCACGTTCGAAGCACCCGACCTGGGCACCTTCCGCAACCTGGCGCTGGCCCTGGAGGCCATGGCCCGGGGAGGCACCGCTCCCTGCGTGCTGAACGCCGCGAACGAGGTGGCCGTGGAGGCCTTTCTTCAGGACCGGATCGGTTTTCTGGAAATGAGCGACCTGATCGCCGACCTGATGGACCGCGTGCCGCACGTGGCATCGCCCGACCTGGAGGCCCTGGAGGCCACCGATAGTGAGACACGCCGCCTGGCGTACGAACGCATCCCGACCGCATGGAATTCCTGATCAAGGCCACGCAACTTATCCTGAGCCTGAGCATCCTGGTGGTGCTCCATGAGCTGGGGCACTTCGTCCCGGCGCGGCTCTTCGGCACCCGCGTGGAGAAGTTCTTCCTGTTCTTCGATGCCGGCTTCGCCCTGTGGAAGAAGAAGATCGGCGATACCGTCTTCGGCATCGGCTGGATCCCCTTCGGCGGGTATGTGAAGATCAGCGGCATGATCGACGAAAGCATGGACAAGGACCAGTTGTCCAAGCCGCCCGAGCCGTGGGAGTTCCGCAGCAAGCCCGCGTGGCAGCGCCTGATCATCATGGTCGGCGGGGTCACGGTGAACCTGTTGTTGGGCATGCTCATCTACATCGGCATCCTGTGGGTGTGGGGCCGCGATTACCTGCCGCTGGCCAGCACCACCTACGGGGTGGAGCCGAGCGCCGTGATGGTGGAAGAAGGGTTCCGCCCCGGGGACAGGATCCTGGGCGTGGAGGGGCATGACGTGCGCTCCGTGGACGAACTGGGCAAGGCCATCCTGATCGGCGAGGCGCGCAGCGTACAGGTCGAACGCGACGGACGCCGCGAGACCATCACGCTGAGCGGGGATGTCGACGAACGCATCCTGGACCGCAAGGAGAAAGTGCTTTTCCTGCCCCGGGTGCCCTTCGTGATCGACAGCCTGGTGCCCGGCTCCGGCGCTGCGGCCAGCACCCTGCGTGTGGGCGACCGCGTGATCGGCGTGGGAGGCCGTGAGACCCCCTACTTCGCCGACTTTCAGCGGACGGTCCGGGACCTCTCCGGACAATGGACCTTCTTGGACGTGGAGCGCGATGGAAAGCGACAAAGCATGCTCGTGGAGGTGAGCGACCGGGGCGCCATCGGGGCTTACAACACGCCCTTGGACGAGCAGTTCGAGCTGGCTCATCAGGACTACGGTTTCACGGCCGCGATCCCGGCCGGCATCGCCTACGGCTGGAACACCCTGTCCGACTACGTGTCGTCGTTGAAGCTGCTCTTCAGCCCCGCGGGCGCCAGCCAGATCGGCGGCTTCGGGGTCATTGGCAGCCTGTTCCCTTCGGACTGGGACTGGCAGCGGTTCTGGGAGATGACCGCCTTCCTGAGCATCATCCTCGCCTTCATGAACATCCTGCCGATCCCGGCCTTGGACGGGGGTCATGTGATGTTCCTGCTCTACGAGATGCTGACCCGTCGCCCGCCCAACCAGAAGGTCCTGGAAGTGGCCCAGATGGTGGGCATGGTGCTGCTGCTGTCGCTGATCCTGTTCGCCAATGGCAACGACGTGGTGAAGTGGTTCACCGGCGAGCTCTGAGGCATGGATCCCTACCTCTTCATCATCGTGGCCGCCGTGGCGGTGATCGTCTCGCACCTGTTCAATGTGCTGGCGAAGGCGACGAACATCCCGAGCGTGCTCATGCTCATCGCACTGGGCCTGGTGCTGCACCAGGTGCTGCGCTATTTCGGGGGCTTCACCCCGGGGCCGCTCTTCGTGCAGGTGCTGAACGTGCTGGGCATCGCCGGGTTGATCATGATCGTGCTGGAGGCCGCGTTGGACCTCGAGCTGACCCGGGATCGCCGGGCCTTGATCGCGCGTTCCTTCGCCGTGGCGTTCTGCACCCTGCTCGGCACCACCGCGGCCATCGCGTTCGTGCTTTACTCGGTGCTCGTGCAGGACGTGTTCCGCTGCCTGGTCTACGCCACGCCGCTGGCCATCGTGAGCAGTGCCATCGTGCTGCCCAGCGTCACCAGCATGCAGCGCGATCAGCGGGAGTTCATGGTGTACGAGGCCACGTTCTCGGACATCCTGGGCATCATGCTGTTCTACTTCCTGGTGGATGACCACGGGGATGCCACCGCCGGGCAGATCGCCGCGAACGTGGCGGGCAGTGTGTTCGTCACGGTGCTGGTCTCCCTGCTGGTGGGCATCGCCCTCATCTGGGTGTTCCAGCGCATCCGTACGCGGGTCAAGTTCTTCCTGCTGATCGCGGTGCTCATGCTCCTGTACGCGCTGGGCAAGAAGATGAACCTGTCCTCGCTGCTCATCATCCTGGTCTTCGGGCTCATGGTGAAGAACCACGGCATGATCTTCCGGGGATGGATCTCGCGGCTGACCCGCAGTGGCGTGATGCACACCATCGAGAAGGAACTACATCTGATCACCGGGGAGACGGCCTTCCTGGTGCGCACCTTCTTCTTCCTGGTCTTCGGTCTCACGATCGACGTCACCCGGCTCGCCGACCCGCAGGTGCTGCTGCTTGGCGGCATCATCGTGGTGGTGATCTACGCGGTACGCAGCGTGTTCGTGGGGGTGTTCCGCCGCAGCGGCGTGCGCACGATCACCATGGTGGCGCCACGAGGCCTGATCACCATCCTGCTGGCCTACAACATCCCCGACCACCTGCGCATCCCCGACCGCGATGGCAGCATCCTGCTGGAGGTCATCCTCGTGACCAGCGTGGTGATGATGGTGGGTCTGATGACCAGTGGCAACAAGGCGGACCTGAGCGTGACCGGGGATCCATCGGGATCGCTGCCATCATCATCGGTCGCGGAGGAGGACGCGTAACCGCAGCAGCTTGTTCACGTACACAGGTCGTGCGGCGCAGCCGCCTGATCTCCCCATGCACCATGTGGTCCTGATCGAGGATGATGCGCTCGTGCGCATGCTGCTGGCCAAGCGCCTGGAGGCCGCCGGCTGGTCGGTGACCGCGTTGCGTGATGCCCGAGGCTTGGATGCGTTGCTTGCCGATCGTCCGGCCGACCTGATCGTGGCCGACCTGGGCCTGCCGTACCTCGATGGGCTGGCCGTGGTGGAAGGGGTCCGGGCCAGAGGGCTTTCGGTGCCGGTACTGGTGCTCACGGCCTATGACCTGCCTCATCTGGAGGAGGCCGTGCGCGGTGCCGGTGCGGATGCGCTGGTTCGCAAACCGTACGACCAGGACGAGCTGGTTGAGCGCATGCGCCGGTTGATGGCCGCCTGAGGGCATCTTTGTGCCCGTGCCCGGCGCTCCTGTACATGACGTGATCGTGATCGGCCGTGGCATCGCGGGCGTGCTCCTTTCCGAGGAGCTGCTCGAACGCGGCCTGGATGTGCTGGTCGTCGATCATCCGCGCCCCGGCAGGGCTTCCGCCGTGGCCGCCGGCGTGGTGAACCCCGTGGTGCTGCGCCGTACCGTGCCCAGTTGGCGGGCGGCCTCCATGCTGGATCTGGCGAATGGATCGTACCGTGAATTGGAGGCCCGGCTGAATGTGCACTGCTGGCATCCAACACCCCTGTTCCGCCTATTCCCAGGCGACAAGGACCGGGAGGACTGGGTCGAGCGGCAGGATGATCCGGAGGTGGGGTCTTTCCTGGGTCAGCCGGGCGATGACGTGCCGGGTGGCGTGGACGCCCCGTTCGGCATGGGGCCGGTACTGGGCGCTGCCTGGCTGGACGTTCCCGTGCTCCTGGACGCGCACCGGAAGGCCTGGTCGGCGGAAGGCCGGCTGATCGAACAGGAAGTGGGCCCGGCCGATGTGCTCCGATCCGCAGGGGAGGTGGTCGTCCTCGAGCGGCGTGCCAGGCTCGTCGTTCACACCACCGGTCCGTTCGCGGAGGTGCCCGGCCTGTCGCGGGTACGGGGTGAAGGGCTCACGATCCGCGTGCCCGGCCTCCAACTGCCAGGCATCGTTCACCGGGGCGTGTTCCTGCTTCCACAAGGTGGCGACCTGTTCCGGGTCGGCGCCACCTTCGCCTGGGACCAGGTCTGGAGCGGTCCCACGGATCAGGGCAGGGCCTGGCTGGAGGAACGACTGAAGCAGTTGCTGATGCTGCCCTACGAGGTGGTCGATCACTGGGCGGGGGTCCGGCCCGCATCGAAGGACCGGCGGCCGATCCTCGGACGGACATCGCCGCAGGAGGCGGTGTTGAACGGTCTCGGTTCGCGCGGGGTGCTGCTCGCGCCCTGGTGCGCGCGTCATCTGGCCGATCACCTGATGGCAGGCCGACCGCTGGATCCGGAAGTGGACGCAGCGCGGTTCTCCGATCAGGGTAGGACCACCACCCGTCCCGCGTAGCGGTTGCCTGCCCGGTCCACGGCTTGGATCGGGTAGATACCGCTGGCGAGGAACGAAAGGTCCACCAGCGTGGCGTCGACCTGGGTGCGGATGACGGGCAGGTCCACGGTCCTGCCAAGGGCATCGAATGCCAGTACCTGCTGGTAAGTGCCTTGCAGGGTCATCTGCTCCTTCGTCGGGTTGGGATGTGCGATCAACGAGCGGACGGGTTCCTCGGCGACCCCCAGGGTCTGGCATTGGATGGCCGGGTCCGGGACCACCGGTGTTCCCGACCACGAGAGCGATCCGTCGCCCAACGAGCCAGCGGTCATGGGGGCTGCCTGGGTCGCCAGGTTCAGTGTGTTCACCACCAGGCCCTGTGCCGGACCACGGTCGCAACCGGTGAGTCCGGATGCATCGGTGCGGGCCACCCACACATCCGTTCCGCTGGCCACGTCGGAACGGCTTCCGGTGAGTACGAACCCGCCATCGGTCAGCACGTTCAGGTCCCTTGCCTCGTCCTCGAGCACATCCCCGTATGTCCGCGTGAACAAGGTGTCTCCGTTCAGGTCGGTGCGGATCAGCAGGGCGTTCTGGATGTCCGTGCCCTGTCCCTGGATCCTTCCGCAGGCCGCGAAGCCGTCGCTGAGGGCGACTACGGCGACCAGCCCATCCCCATTGAACGCGGTGCCATAGGATCGCGCCCAGAGCAGGTCCCCATTGGTGTCCAGACGCACGAGCGTGCCGTTCCCATCCCGATCTCCGCAAAGAATGAAGCCACCATCGGCCGTCTGCGCAGCATCGAAGGCCAGGCCGCCCAGAAAGCCACCGCCATAGGCCCGCGTCCACAAGGTGTCACCCGCCCCGTTCAGCCGGATGGCCAGCATGTCGCTCGTTCCCAGGTTGTGGAAGCCGCGCGTGTAGCCCACGACCAGGGCCCCTCCGTCCGAGGTCGCGGTCACACCATACGCTTCCTGGGCGAAGGTGTCCGTCCAGGTGCCGATCCCGATCACCGTGCCATCGGTCCGGTAGATGCCGGCCACACTGCTCAGCAACAGGTCGGGAGGAGCGGTCTCATGTGATCCCACCAGGAGGAAGGTGCTGTCGGTCAAGGCCGCCAGCCGGCAGCGCACCTGGCTGCCCTGTTGTCCCACACTGCGTTGGTCCGTGATCGTTCCAGCCCCGTCCAGTTCGAGGAAGCCGTTGGTAAAACCGCCCTGGCCATCTGCATGCTTCTCGGCCACCAGAAGCTCATTGCTGGTGATGCTCAGGACATCGAAGGCCACGTCCGCCCCAGGTCCTCCGGTCCGCACGCTCCAATCGGCTTCGCCATCAGCGTTCAAGGAGATAACGAGAACGTCCTGGTCCGCTCCACCCAGGCCGAACGTGGAACCGACCACCACCATCCCGCCAGGCGTTATCGCCACCGCTTCACCGACATCCGGGCCAGTGGAGCCGTAGGTCCGTTCGAAGAGTTGTTGGGCCTGGATCCCGCTGCCCGACACGACGAACAGGATGACCTGGAACAAGGTGGCTCGGAGCATGATCGTAGCAGTTGGTACCCACAAGTTGAGGGATCTGCCGGAAAACCGTTCAGTAGGTCCGCGGGTCGCCCCCGTCCGCTCCATGCAGGCTGTCCGGGAAGTAGCGGTCCTCCAGGCGGATGAACTCGTCGCCGCGCAGGAACATGTCCATGCCCAGTTCGCTGAGGTCGCGTTTGCCGGCCGCGGCCATCAGCTCCATCACCGTGAGCAAGGTGTTCCGGTGGAAGTGGTACACCCGTTCGCTCTTGTCGGTGACCACCAGGCCCTTCATGAGCATGCGGTCCTGGGTGGCCACGCCCGTGGGGCAGTCGTTGGTGTTGCACCGCAGGGCCTGGATGCAGCCCAGCGAGAACATGAAGCCCCGCGCGCTGTTGCAGAGGTCCGCACCCATGGCCAGCATCTTCAGCAGGTAGGCGGCGCTGAGCACCTTGCCGCTGGCGATGATCCGCACCCGGTCCCGCAGGCCATGGCGCTTCAGGGTGCGGTGCACGAAGATCAACGCGGGCTCCAGGGGCATGCCCACGGTGTCGGCGAATTCGAGCGGCGCCGCCCCGGTCCCGCCCTCCGCACCATCCACGGTGATGAAGTCGGGACCATCCCCCAGCTCGGCCATGATGCGGCAGAGCTCGGCGAACTCCTCGGTGCGGCCGATGCAAAGCTTGATGCCCACCGGCTTTCCCCCGCACAGTTCGCGCAATTGCCGGATGAAGTCGACCATTCCACGCGCATCGGCGAACGCGGAATGACCGGGTGGGGAGAGCACCGTGGTGTGCGGTTCCACATGCCTGAAGCGCGCGATCTCCTCGGTGTTCTTGGCCGCAGGAAGCACGCCCCCATGCCCGGGCTTGGCGCCCTGCGACAGCTTCAGCTCGATCATCTTGACCGCCTCGTTCGCGGCCTTCTCCCGGAACAGGTCGGCATCGAAATGGCCATCCTTGTCGCGGCAGCCGAAGTAGCCCGTACCGATCTGCCAGACCACGTCGCCGCCGTGGTGCAGGTGGTAGTCGCAGAGCCCGCCTTCACCGGTGTTGTGGTAGAAGCCGCCCTTCTTCGCTCCGGCGTTCAATGCCAGCACGGCATTGGCGCTCAGGGAGCCGAAGCTCATGGCCGAGATGTTGAGCAGACTGGCCTCATAGGGCCGGGTGCAATGCGGGCCGCCGATGCGCACCCGCGGCGGATGTTCCTGCACGGGCGCCGGATACAACGAGTGGCGGATGCCCTCGTACTCCATGGCATTGATGTCCAGCTGCGTGCCGAAGGGCACCGTGTCGCTCACGTTCTTGGCCCGCGTGTAGGCCAGGGCGCGTTGCTGGCGGCTGAAGGGGCGTCCGTCCGTATGCCGCTCGATGAAGTACTGCTGGATCTCCGGCGCGATGAACTCGAAGAAGTAGCGGGCATAGCCCAGCACCGGGAAGTTGCGCAGGATGGTGTGGCGGTGCTGCAGGGTGTTGAGCACACCGATCAGGAACAACGGGAGCACCACCGCGTAGGCCCACCACACGCCCGGGACCCACCAGCCAACGATGCCAATGGCCACGATCAGGCCGATGCTCGTGGTGTAGAAGAGGTCGCGCATCCCGGCCAAACTTAGCCAAGTGTCAGCGGTGACCCGCGGAACGTTGCGCACCTTCGTAGCCATGGGACCGGGTAGATCCATGCCTCGATCATCGTTGCTTCCTTCGCTCATCGGAGTGCTGCTTGCCGTCCTGGGCTGCCGCACTCCCGGAACCCTCCTCACCATGGAACCGGGCACCTCAGACCCCCGCTGGTCCTCCATCGACTCCCTGGAGGAGAAAGGTCTCTACGCGGATGCCCTACGGCTGACCGATGAGGTGCTGGCCACGGCACGCTCCGAAGGCGATCGGTTGACGGAGTTCCGGGCGTGGATGGAGCGGGCACGTTTCCAGGGATATACCGGGGTGGATGAGTCGGTCTCGTTGGACGAGCTCGAGGCCAGGGCGGGCGACGCCCCGGAACCACTTCGCGCCCTGTTGCACAGTGCGCTGGGCCAGGCCTGGTGGCAGCGCTACGAGAACGAACGCTGGCGGGTGTTGGACCGCACCAATACCATCGGCGACCCGGACGACCCGGACACCTGGGGACAGCGCGCCTACATGGCGAAGGTGCTGGGTCATTTCCAGGCGTCTCTGGAAGCTCGTGACACGTTGGTGGAACTGCCGGTGCACGTGCTGGACGGCCTGCTGGACCCGGCGGGCGAGGCACACCTGCGACCGACCTTGTACGACCTGCTGGCACATCGGGCGCTGGCCGTGTTCACCAACCCGGAGACCCGACTGGCGGAACCGGCGTCACGTTTCCAACTGGACCAGGAGAAGGACTTCGCCCTGTTCGAGTCCTTTGCCCATCCCCGGCAGCAGCATCCGGACTCCGCCTCCTGGCTGTTCCAGGCCCTGCGCTTGTACCGCGATCTGGCCCGGCTCCACTTGTCAGACACCCGGCCCGACGCGCTCGTGGACGTGGAGCTGCAACGACTGGCCTTCGTGCGTGAACACAGTGTGCTGCCTGACAAGGACAGCCTGTACCTGGACGCGTTGACCACGCTGCGGACCCGCCTGCCCAAGGACAGCTGCTGGAGCGAGGTGACGCATGCCATGGCGCGCTTCCACGCCGGGGAAGGCGGGCGCTACCAGCGGCTGGCCGGGGACGCGTACAAGCATGCGAAGGATACGGCCCTGGCGCTGTGCGAGGAGGGCATCGCGCGTTTCCCCGGCTCGTTCGGCGCCAGGCATTGTGAAGCGTTGAGGCGCGAGCTCACCCGTCCGGCGCTACGGCTGCAGGCGGAGGAGGCCGTTGCACCGGAACAGGCTTTTGGGGCACTGCTCTTCCACGCCAACCTGCAGGAGGTGTTCTGGCGCATCGTGCCGGAGCCGGACGACGCCTGGCAGGACCACCTGGACGCGGATGGCGTGAAGGCCTTGCGGTCCCGGAAACCGGTCCTGCAAGGGAAGCAGGAACTGCCAGATCATGACGACCTCAACGAGCATGCCGTCGAGTTGCCATTCGAAGGCCTGCCCGTGGGCGGCTATCGCTTGGTGATCTCGGCCACCGAGGACCTGGACCCCGCCAAGGGACCGCTGGTGCATGTGCCGTTCCGAACGACGCGCCTTTCCCTGGTGGAGCGGCAAGGGCCGGAAAATGCCACGGAGCTGCTGGTGCTGGACCGGGTCACAGGTCGTCCGCTGGAAGGCGCAGAGGTGCTGTTGATGTTGCACCGGCGCGAAGGCCGAAGCACGAGTTTGGTGGAACAGGATCGGCGCCGCACGGATGCCGAAGGCCGGGTGGTCTTCCCTTTCCCCGGTGAACGTGGCAATGGGCATTGGGAAGTGCGCTCCGGCGAGGACCGCATTCGTGTTGCCACGCGTTACTTCTGGCAGCGCAACGAGCTGCAGGAGCAGGAACGCATACGCACCTTCCTGTTCACCGACCGGGCCATCTACCGCCCCGGCCAGCCCGTGTTCTTCAAGGGTCTGGTGGTGCGCGGAAAGGGCGCGGACCACCAGGTGGTCAAGGACCTGACCACCTCCATCGCCTTGCACGATACGCATGGGGAGGTCGTCGCGGAACTGGCCGTCACCACCGATGCCTACGGCACGTTCCATGGAAGCTTCACCGCGCCCACCGGCACACTGACCGGCCTGATGCGCCTGGTGGAGGAGCACGGCTCGCAGGCGATCCGGGTGGAGGAGTACAAGCGCCCCACCTTCGAGGTGGTCTTCGATCCGGTGGCCGGCAGCCCGGTGCTGGGTGAAGCCGTAGAGGTATCGGGCGCTGCAACGAGCTATGCCGGCGTTCCCCTGGACGGCGCTGCGGTGCAGTGGCGGGTGCTGCGGGAGCCGCGCATGCCCTGGTGGTGCGGCACCTACTGGCGGTCCGTGATCCCCTGGGGAACTTCCACCGAGATCGCGCAGGGCACATCGACCTGCGATGCTTCGGGCCACTTCTCGCTATCGTTCCCCGCGCTGGCGGATCCCGCCATTCCCAAGGCCGCCGACCCGCTGTTCCACTACCGCGTGGAGGCCTCGGTCACGGACCTGAACGGGGAAACGCAAAGCGGCAGCACGGGGTTGGTCGTTGGACAGCGCCGCTTCACCATCGACCTCGCATTGGGCGAAGGGCTCTCACGGACCGAGGCCGACAGCCTCACCGTGCGGGTGCGCAACCTCAACGGCGAGGCCCTGGAGCTCCCGGCATCCGTCACCATCGAACGTGTGGCGCCGCCCGGTGGAAAGTTGCTGAGCGAACGCATCTGGGAACGCCCCGACGGCTTCGTGTTGGACCGCGGTGAGCACACCCGGCTGTTCCCGGACGACCCCTACGACAACGAGACCGACCCCATGACCTGGCCGGCCGAGGCGGTGGTGCTGGAACGGAATGAGGTGCGAGGACCGCTTCCGTTGGCCGACGTCAGGAGTTGGCGCGTCGGCACCTACCGCATCACCGTTTCCGCGCAGGATGGCAACGGCGCCGAATTGACCGTTGGCCGCACCTTCGCCCTGTACGACCCGGACATCCAGTGGACCGGCTTCGACGCGGAGGCCATGCACGTGGAACCCGTGAAGGCCCGGGTGGAGCCGGGCGGGAAGGCCGTCCTGCTGCTGAGCACCGGCCTGGACAAGGCCTCGGTTCTGATGGAGGTGGAGCGCGGAGGTGCGATCGCGGTGCGCCGCCGGTTCGCCCTGCGCCAGGGCCAGCAGCGCATCGAACTGCCCGTGCAGGAAAGCGACCGGGGTGGCCTCACCGTGCATTTCCTGTGCGTGGAGCGGGGTCGGGCGCATCGCCGAAGCGTGCCGATCACCGTGCCGTGGAGCAACAAGCAACTGGAGGTGGAATGGATGTCCTTCCGCGACAAGCTGCGCCCCGGGGATCAGGAGGAGTGGCGCCTGACGATCAAAGGTCCCGGTGGCGAGGCGGTGGCCGCGCAGCTCTTGGCCGGGATGTACGACGCCTCGCTCGACGCCTTCGTACCCCATGCCTGGCAGGTGCCCGACCTGTGGCCGGTCCACCGGCCACGCTTTGCCTGGGATCAGGTGCGGCCGTTCGGGGTGGCCACTGGGCGGCCGGTGTGGTGGCCGCCTTTCCGTGTGGACGTGCCGCGGCACACCTATCCCACCCTCAACACCTACGGGTTCCCCGGAGGAGGGATGCTCTACGCCATGGACGCCATGATGATGCGCGGTGCTGCCGAGGGGTTCGCGGATGAAGACATGAACGCAGCGGAGGAGGCCGAGGACAAGGCTGAAGCACCAGGTTCGGAAGCAGGTCCCGCTCCCCAGCCGCCACCGTTGGTGCGCACGGACTTCCGCGAAACGGCCTTCTTCCTGCCCGATCAGCTCACCGACCGCGACGGGAACATCGTGCTGCGCTTCACCGTGCCGGATGCGCTCACCCGCTGGAAGGTGCTGGGACTGGCCCACACCACGGCCCTGCAGTTCTCCGGCTTCGAGCGGGAAGCGATCACCCAGCGGCCGTTGATGGTGGTGCCCAACCTGCCGCGCTACTTCCGGGAAGGGGACCGCATCACCGTCACCGCCAAGATCAACGCCTTGGAGCAGCGGGTGGAGGGTCCTGCGCGGCTCGAGCTCTTCGACCCCTTCACGAACGCGACGCTGGACAAGGCCTTCAGTCTCCAGGTGCCGGAGCAGGTCTTCGTGGCCGCCCCCGGTGCCAGTGCCTCCGTGGCCTGGGAGCTGCAGGTGCCCGATGGTGTGCAGGCCGTCGGAGTGCGCATCACCGCCCGGGGTGGTGGTGGACCCGTGGGTGGCGCCAGCTACGGGGATGGCGAGGAGCATGTGCTGCCCGTCCTTACCGATCGCGTGCTGGTCACCGAGAGCCTGACCCTTCCCGTGAACAGCCCCGGCACGCACGCCTTCACCCTGCAAAAGTTGCTGGACAGCGGGAAGAACACCACCCTCCGTCACGAGAGGCTGCAGCTGGAGTTCACCCCGAACCCGGCATGGACGGCCGTGCAGGCGCTGCCCTATCTGATGGAGTTCCCGCATGCCTGCGCTGAGCAGGTCTTCAGCAGGTACTACGCCAACCGCCTGGCAGGCCACGTGGTGGGGGAGAAGCCACGGATCCGCGAGGTCTTCGAACACTGGCGTGAGGCCGGGCCGGACGCCTTCCTCAGTGCACTGGAGAAGGACCCGGAGCTGAAGGACATCGCGCTGGCGGAAACGCCCTGGCTGCTCGATGCCCGCGATGAGCGCGAGCGGAAGGAGCGGATCGCGTTGCTGTTCGATCTGGACCGCATGGCCGGCGAGGAGGCGAAGGCGCTGCAGCAGTTGCGCGACATGCAGGGGAGCGGTGGTGCCTGGAGCTGGTTCGGCGGCATGCGGCCTTCCCCGTACATCACGAGGCACATCGTCGCGGGGTTCGGTCATTTGGAAGCGCTCGGTGCTGCGGACCTGCGCCCGGATGGCGAGGTGCAAGGCATGCTCCAGCGCGCCGTCGGGTGGTTGGACGACCACCTGCGCGAACGGCACCGCGAGCTCAAGGA
>ERZ795048.898-NODE-898-length-29200-cov-16.290033_pt1 | contig 29200 bp, 18 predicted proteins | sample MGYA00375132_ERZ795048 | MGnify/ENA primary metagenome ERZ795048 (study PRJEB30177, sample SAMN05720225) | activated sludge metagenome | isolation source: Anaerobic digester | place: Hong Kong | collected 2014-12-17 ... | reverse complement strand
CGATTCCCTTCGGCTCCACCATGCTTCACCTTTCAGGTTACACATGGCACGTTGACCATTCTGTGAATTCTCATCAAACCCAGAGAGGAACACCATCAGGCAATCAATCAGTCTTTCTCACTCTTGTCTGTTTCATCGTTCGTCTTCTCAGAGGCTTTCGTGGTATCCGGTGGTGTATCTTCCTGCGCAGGCTTTGCTCCGAGTTCGGCGGCCAGTCGCCGGGCCTCTTCCACTTTTGCCAATGCCTTTGCCACTTTTCTGGTGGCCAGCTCCTCCTGGTGCAGAGCTGCGGTCTTCTCCTCCTGGGCTCGCGCAATCTCCTCTTCATCCGCCCCGGACGAGATCAGTTCCTGGAGTCTCTGTGATTTTTCCTCAGTATATTTCGATGCATTGCCTGCCTCGTTACTGGCGGCATCAAATCTTTTCTGCTCCTTTTCTACTGCGTCGAGGGCAGCGGCAAGCTCTGCAACCTTTCCTTCTTCAGGACCGGATTCCAGGTCTATATCTTCCGCGGCCAGGCCCAGTGCCACAATGGGCAATCCAGAAAGCAGCTCTTCCACAGGGTCTCCAAACGGGGTGAGCAGCTGATTTTCTCTGAGCCTGAACGGGAAGAACACCATGGATGCATCTGCAGATCTCCTGACCACCTCCCTGGTATCTGCATTGGGAACCACTTCAATCCTTGCGTCAATCCGTACTTCATCGAGCATACCTATAAGGCAGTCGAGTACCTCTTTTTCGGTTTGGGGAGGTGCACCGTTTCCGCTGAACTCCCTGCACGGGAGCCCCGATTGATTATCAGAACTCTCACCGTGAGCCACCGCATACATCCTGATCCGGGCATCTCTCCACTCAAAAGAACGTGTCATGAGATAGGCGAGCAGGAGCATCAATCGGCTCGTGGCGTCCCCCCACCACCAGACATCGATACGACGTTTATTGGCAGAAAGACTGTCCAGGGCTGTCCACTCGTCTTCCTTGGAATCGAGCACGATGAGGTTGCAGCCCAGTCTGAACGCGGTTCGCAAATAGAGTCCGTAGCGTTTTTCCCGAATACCCAAGAAACCCTTTGAGCTCTGCTCGAACCAGTTGATGACGACTGTGTTCACCTTGACCGGACCGATACCGAATCCCTGCACCAGTGTCTGGATGGCATCCTGTGCATTGGGAGCCACCACCACGAGCGGAAATGCCGTGAGTTTATGGTCCTCGATGGTTTTTCTCAGTTCCGTCTCGGCCTCTTCCTTGAGTCTCAGCATCTTTACGCCCTGACCCTCCAGGATGCGTACCGCGGTTGTCATGCCGCTGCCTCCTTCGAGCCACGAAGAGAATTGAAGGAGATGTCGCCTCCTGTGGACATCATTGGAAAAGGCAAGCAGCTGAGGACGCCAATCGCGGGGATGTTCCGGTTCATGTGCCGCGGCAAGAAGGTGCTCCCTCACCTGCTGCAGATGAAACGACCGCCTGCTGTCAACCCACCTCTCGACGCCTTCTGCCTTCTTGATGTACTGATAGATTGCAAAGAGCATTGCCAGGGCCACCGCCCCGGCAGCTGCATTGATGGCGAACATTGCTGCCAGGCAGGCTACAGCGCCGAGCAGAGAGAGCCTGAGATCATACCAGCCAAACCGGGGACGGAACGACGGACTTGCTGCCCGCGCTTCAAAATAGGTGGCATAGTTGAGCAGGCCATACGATATGAGAAAGAACATGGACACCACCGGTGCGATGATATTCAGTTTTCCGAGCGTTATCGTGGCAAAGGCTATGGCAGCCGAAAGCAGAATCCCCCTCCTCGGATTGCCCGTTGGCCCGTATCCCTTGGCAAAGGGAACAAGGAAGGGGAATATCCTGTCTCCTGCCATGGACTGTAAAATGCGCGGGGCACCCATGAATGAGGCCATTGCAGAGGACAGGGTGGCAGCAATAACCCCGGCATCTATGAGGAAGCCGGAAAAGGCAACACGTCTCATGGCGGCGTAATCTCCTGTCAGGACATCCCGCGGCGCCGCCGCCGCCATGAACAGGGCCACAGCGAAGTAGATGATCATCGAGAGGCCTACGGCCAGGAATGTACCGGTGGGGAGGCTTTTCCCCGGGTCCTTGAGATCGCCCGACATGCTCACCCCCTGCGTAAATCCGGTGACTGCCGGAAAAAAGATTGCGAACAGTATCCAGAACCCCGAGGACGGAATAACGGCAAAATTCGTTTTCAACACTGCGCTGTCCCACTTCATGAGACCGCCAGCGAAGAACGATACAAGTGCTGCCGCAAGGATGACCATGACAACGTATTGAAACCGTGTCGCATAATCGGTACCAAGCCATGCGAGGACAAAAAGGACTGAAACAGCAAAAGCTGCAATGATCTGAGGCACATAAACACTGCTGGTTGCAAAGAACCCTGATACGACCTCACCGAAGCCTATGGCATAAAACGCGATGGAAACCGACTGGGCGATAAAGAGCACGGTACCTATGGCACCGCCGAATTCAACTCCCAGGGTGCGGGAGATGAGGTAGTAATCGCCTCCGCCTTTCACCCGGAAATTCGTGGCAATTGCGGACAGGGAGAACGTGGTGAGCACCGAGATGGAATTCGCCAGGGCAATGATGACAAACGCCCTCGCCAGGCCGGCACTCCCCACGACATAGCCGAGGCGCATGAAGAGGATAATCCCGAGAATGGTGAGTATACTCGGGGTAAATACCCCGGCAAAGGTACTCAATGTCCCGGGTAAAGGTTCGTCCTTATGCTTCGCACCTGATACATGATCCTGCATATATGCTACCCCGATTCATATTTATTTCAGCCCTATCCGCACCCAGTCTCCATGTACAGTATGCATGCGCAGTTACTCACTTTCAATCAGAATCTTGCAATCAACCCACGGATAAGACACGGCATTCTTTTTTAAGATCCATCACCTGTCATATCCGTTCATGGCACTATCACGCACAATCACTGGTAGTATCTATCATAATCGCATTGGGAAAATAGACAAGAATACTTGACAATACCTCATTATTGTTTAATTTTCTTTGTAACAGTACTCATGCTCTTGTACGTGACAGGACTTAGTGAATGATAATGGGGGTACACGATGAAAATGCAATTTTTACAAAGCAAACAATCCCTGGCGCTCATCTGGCTGATCTTTTTTATCATGCGTTCCGTCCTTGGGTTCATCCATATACAGACTGCCAAAAAACACATGAAGCCCATCCGTTTCAGCTTCAGCGAAGCTACCGCAAAAAAGATCTCAGCCTCTGCACAGGGAGAACTGAACAGATTCATAGAAGAGGTAAACAAGTATATAGACAGATACAATAAGACCTCTGCACGGCAGCATGTCATTACCGCTCTGGGTTATTATGCGGCATCACTGACCGCCCTGTTCTCCATGTTCCTCGTACTGCGCTCCATTATATCGAAGAGTACCCGTTAATCCGCACCCCGATTTGTATCTGAACCAGCCGAATCTCCTGTGCAGGCGATGTATGTTTCCGATCCCGTGTCCTTTGTCCGGGGCACCGGTTTCTTTTGTTTCACGCTGTCAGGATAATCCTCGCATCTGCTGCAACGCACCGCTTTGCAGTACACATCACCGGATTCAGGTCGATGGAGGCAATCAGTCCCTCGAGTTCCATGACCAGTTCGGAAAACTCCCTGAGTGTCTGAATCAGTACGTCCATGGCGATAGGATCGGACCCCCGGTATCCCTCCAGCAGTTTATGGGCCGTAAGCGATGTGATCATGGAGGCGGCATCCTTCTCGTCAAGCGGGGCCATCTTTAGGCTCGTATCGCGATAGATCTCCACACCGACGCCCCCGATACCGAGCAGGACCATGGGTCCGAACTGCTCGTCCATCTTCGCACCGACAATGAGTTCGACCCCACCTGAGACCATTTCTTCCACCAGCATGCCGGAGAATCCCTCTATAGAGCTGAACCGGTCGAACGCACCAAAGAGTTTCTCATCAGAATCGATACCGACAACGACCCCTTTCACCTCGGACTTATGAATGACCTTCGGGGATACCACCTTGGCAACCACGGGGTAGCCGATCCCGGCGGCAAACAATGCCGCTTCATCATGGGTTCTTGCCAGAATATACCGGGGGACGTCAAAACCTGCGAGAGAAAACAGCCGTTTCGCATCTGGTTCCAGTACCCAGCCCCATTGTACAGACCCAGAGATAATATCCCTCATCTCGTTTGTCAGCATGGTTTGTTCCTCCTCAACGCAGTGGCCATGAGAACCGCCCCTTCAATTGATGGAGAAACCGGGGTGCCGTTGAGTTCAAAACCCTCGATAAGCATGTCATATTTCTCCACATGGGGTACGTAGGCAATAAACGGCTTGCCCAGCTGCCTGGAAATTGCACTCAATTTGGATCCCAGATCAGATGTGATCCCCGGCAGATACGGAAGCAGCAGGACAAGTACGCAGTCTATATCGTCCATGGCACTCAAAATAGATGCAGTGGTGACGAAATCTTCATCCAGACCGCTCCCGGTGAGATCGACCGGATTGTTTAACGAGGCAATGGGCTGAACGCTCGGGGAGAGGTTCTGTTTGATCCGGTCCTGTATGTCCTGCGGGATAGAGGGGATCATAAGCCCGTTCTTCCAGCAGGCATCTACCGCCATGGCACCATGCCCGCCGCTTCCGGTAACAATCCCTATCCCTCCCCCGATGGGTTTCTGGTATGCACTTAAAGATTCACAGAACGAGACCAGTTCCAGTTCATTGGCTGCCTCTACAATACCGTACTGTGCGAGCACTGCAGAAAAGCTCTCATAGTCCCCGGCCAATGATGCGGTATGGCTTGATACCGCCTTCTGCCCTATCGGGCTTTTGCCCGATTTCATGACAACAACCGGCTTCGGGCATTTTTGCGCCTCCAGGACGAACGCGCGGCCCTCATTCTTCCCAAAGCCCTCGACATAAAATGCTATGACCTGCGTCTTCGGATCCCGGGCAAAATACTTCAACAGGTCAAGTTCCTTTATTATCGCCTTGTTCCCGATACTCACGGCCCTGGAAAGGCCGATCCTCTCATCGGCAAACTTGATCATCTGGTCTACCAGAATGCCGCCACTCTGGCTGATGAATGCAACGTTGCCCGGATCAGGCTTCACCATCCTCTCTATGGGGAGGAAAAAGGTGTCCACCAGGTTGGGAACATAGATGCCCAGACAGTTCGGGCCGATGAAGGGAAACCCGGCCTGTTGCGCTCGCATGGCCAGGCGTTCCTGCAGATCGTTTCTCCCCACCTCTGCAAATCCGCCGGAGATTACGGCTGCTGACCTCACCCCCGCATCAATACACTCATCGAGAATATCCCCCACCAGCTCGGCCCTTGCAACGATTACTGCAAGATCAACAGTGTCCTCAATAGCCGTGATGCTCGTAAACACCTTCTCACCTGCCAGTACACCGCCTTTCGGATTGACTGCAAAGACCTTGACCGGATAGCGATGGTGATTCTTGCTGAAGATGACATTGGCCGGATGCCTGTCATTGGTTGAGGATACGCCGATAACAGCCACTGTCGCCGGTTCGAATAATGGATCGAGATTCATGAACTCCTCCCTCCACACTGTCTTCAAACAGCATATTGAACATTCGATATCCTATGGATAAAGATAATCCCTGATCACAAAAGGAGCAACAGCTGCTCCCTTCAGTCAGGTATCTCAGGGGGTGTTAAACAATGATCCGATGGGGGAATCTTGCCTGATGAGGGTGATCAGCACTGGAATACATCACACATTCTTTATATTCCACCCCCACCGGTTCATCTATGACTTCACCATGAGTGAGGGTAAGTGGCCCTGTCGATTCTTATGCAGCGTTTCTATCGTTCCTTTTCTCCAGGGGACTGTATGTGTTTTCAGTGGCGAGTGACGTCACATATGCCGGCCGCATGATCTTGTTCTGTATGATCTGTTCGATCCTGTGTGCAGACCATCCCACCACCCGTGCCATGGCAAAGATAGGGGTATAGAGTTCTTTGGGAATACCCATAAGTTTATAAATGAACCCCGAATAAAAATCGACATTCGGCGCAACATGCATCCCCTTGCGCTCAAAGAAGATCTCCTGTGCTGTTTCTGCAACGAGGTTGTATAATCTGTATTCGGCCAGGGCGCCTTTCATTTTCGCAAAATCTTCGGCCTTTGTCTTGAGCAGTACGGCACGCGGATCGGAAAGCGTGTAGACTGCGTGCCCGATCCCGTAGATCTTCCCTTTCCGGTCATGTGCATGTCCATCAAGAATCTTCTCAAGAAAATGTTTGACCTTGCCCCTGTCACTCCAGTCCCTGACATTTCTCTTGATGGTCTTCATCATATCCTTGACCGCCTCGTTTGCCCCGCCGTGAAGATGACCGCTCAGCGAGGCAAGACCTGAACATATGGCCATGTAGGTGTTGGCGCCGCTTGAGGAAACCGCACGCACCGTAAACGTCGAGTTGTTTCCGCCGCCATGCTCGGCATGCAGCATGAGGGCAAGATCAAAGAGCTGTGCCTCAATCTGTTCCGGCCGTCTGCCTTTGAGCATGTAGAGAAAATTCTCCGCAGTGGACAACTCTGGTTCGGGCCGCAGGATCCTCAGGCTTGATCCCTGACGGTACTTCATGACATTGAAATTATAGGCAACGATCGTGGGAAATTTTGCTATGAGGTTAATACACCTGTTCGTTTCGTTCCTTAAGTCAGTGGATGCGGGGCTCCGGTCGCATCGGCTCAGATGGGAAATGACCGAATGGAGGGCATACATCTGGTTCTCATTCTGTGCTTCCTGCATCAGGATACTTCTCTCGAGTTTTGTCAGTGCCCGCCGTTTCACCAGCATCGCGCTGAACCGCTCGAGGTCGTCCGAGTTCGGCAATTCGCCTGTGAGCAGGAGATATGCTGTTTCATCAAACCCGAATCTGCCTTCGGCATGGATATTCCGGATAAGGGTCGGCACATCATAGCCGCAATACAAAAGCCTTCCGTGTATAGGCCTGACAATCTCTTTTTTCCCATCCTCACCGGGAACCTTGTCATATCCGAGAACAAGGCCTTTCGAGGTGATCCCGACAACAACACCCGTGCCGTCGGCATTCCTCAGCCCCATCTTGACGTCTTTTTCTATAATCAGTTCCGGTGATACCTGATCATGATAATTTTCAAGCTCTTCAATCTTAAGCAGTATTTCTTCCATGCAATCCTCTCAATACTCTCAATACTCTATTTCGACTCGGTCACAACAGATGGTGTCACTACGATCATCCATTAGTGCAAGGCCAATATATAATCATAGCAGGTTTTTAAGACATTGCTCAAGAAAATGTTTTAATTTTTGCCAATCAGCTCGTAACATCAATATGTTATATCCTGTTTTCGTATTGAATATACTGATTTTCCCGGGTATCGGCCTGCAGTTTTGATATGCAGGAGCATTGTTCGGCCGGCAACAGGCATCACAACATGTTCGAGCACCTATCCCTGGCTCTTTCCCTCAGCGCGCAGCAACGGGATGACGGTCAGGATATTCTCGATCAGGCCGGACACGATAACAACATCTCCCGGGTGGAGTATATCTTCGCCTCCTGGATTCAGGATCGTGTCTTCTTCCCGGCGTATAGCCAGGATGCTCACATGGTAGCGTTTCCTCATTTCGATCTCTGTGAGTGTTTTACCCTCCAGAGAGCAGCCCTCATTGACCCGCAGGGTGACCACCTTGAATTCCGGCAGTTCCTTTTCGAGCCGGTAGATAGCGGTCGCCTCGCCTGAGAGGCCGCGAAAGGTCTTGTATCCGTCGGCACGCAGTTCGCTGATGTAGCGCTCGATATCATCACGCGGAATAAGGTATTCCGAAAGCGCCCGGGAGAAGATCTCGATCGACGTCTCGAATTCTTCGGGTATAACCTCATCTGCTCCGAGCTCATACAACGGGGACACCTCGGACACGAATCGTGTCCTGGCTATGATATGCAGCGTGGGATTCATTTCCCTGAGTACTGTGGTGATTCGCCGTGTGGCTGCGGCATCAGGTATGGCGATTACCGCAACCTTCGCATGCTCCACGTCCACATGCTTCAGCACGGCCTCCTGTGTTGCATCGCCATAGTAAATCGGTTCCCCCTGAGAGCGCTCCTTTCGCACAGTCTCGGGGTTTATTTCCAAGATTACATAGGGTACCGAGGCCATCTTTGCAGCCCGGGATACATTCCTGCCGTTTACCCCGAATCCGATTACCAGGAGATGATCTATCAGTGTTTCTCTCTTCTGAAGCTGCAGGGGCGTATCAAGCGGCTGAAACCTGCTTTTTACTATCCAGGGAAACGGGAGTCGCACGGAAAGATCTGCCAGGCCAGAGGAAAAATTCAGGATAAACGGCGTCGCAGCCATGGTGATCAGGGATACATTGAGGAAAATCTGGTATGCTGTCCGGTCCATGAGGTTATACGCCATTCCTGTCTTGCTGAGAATAAAGGAGAATTCCCCGATCTGCGCCAGGGCGAGGCCCACAAGAACCGCGATACGCAAAGGATACCCCAGGATAAGGGTTGCCAGTCCGCCGGTTGTGGCCTTGAGCACAGTGACACCGATGGCAAGAGAAAGGATCAGCCAGATGTTTTCAAGGAGGAATGTGACATCCAGAAGCATGCCGATGGATATGAAGAAGAAACTCACAAAGATATCCCGAAACGGGAGTATTCTCCCGAGGGCCTCATGAGAATACTCTGATTCCGAGATGATCAGGCCTGCCAGGAATGCCCCCAGGGCCAAGGATAGACCCAGTTCAGAGGTCAGCCATGCAACCCCGAGGCATATCATGACAATACTCAGAAGGAAGAGTTCCCGGCTGCGGGTTTTTGCGATCTGATAGAGCAGCCTCGGGACGATCCACTTGTAGCTCAGATACACAAAACCCATCAGAGAAACACCTTTCCCGACAATGGATACCAGCTCAGCAGGGGTTCCCCCCTGGACCCCGGCAATAAACGGAACTACGACCATCATGGGAACAACGACGAGGTCCTGAAAGATCAGGACAGCCACGGTGTTTCTCCCGTGCGGACTTGTTATCTCAGCCCGTTCGTCGAGCAGTTTGAGCACAATGGCGGTGGAGCTCAGCGAGACGAGGAACCCAATGAATACCGATTCGTTCCAGCCAAGGCCGCCGAATCGTGAAAACCCATAGGTTGCTGCCAGGGTGATCCCCACCTGCAGAGAACCGCCCAGGAGCACTGACCTCTTGAGCTGCAGGAGGTTTTTCAGGGAAAACTCGATGCCGATGGTAAACAGCAGGAGGACAACACCCAGATCAGAGAGATATTCCACCTCACCGCCTGCACCGATAAGCCCAAGCCCATGTGGTCCTGCAAGTATTCCGGTGAGGATAAAGCCGATAATGGACGGTACGCGAATACGGAGAAACAGAAATATGACCGTGATGGAAAGGCCGAAAACAATGATCAGATCGCCAAGTAATTGTGTTTCCATTGTATGCACCTAAACCTACCACCGAGGCATCGGATATTCAAGGCAATTCCAAAAAATTGTCCTGGTTCCCAGCCACGAAGGCCGTTGCCCTGAAGCTTCTCATCTGCTCCTGATTCATGAGATATCGCATTGAACCGAACCACTCGCCCTAAAATGTATACCCCACCGAAAAATGGAATCGGCCCGGGCTTTCCCCGTGTTTCCTGTCCAGCTTATGCCCGTAGAGGACCCCTATGGGGCCGATGGGGGTGAGATACCTGAGGCCCAGCCCGATGGACGAGCGGAAATCATCGGACCCGATATCCTCGTAGGTATCACGCACTGTCCCGATATCATAGAAGCAGGTAAACTCGAGGCTCCTCCACAGATCGATCCGCGCCTCAACACTTCCTGCAAGGGCAAACCGTCCGCCCAGAGGATCACCGTTTGCATCGAAACGAAGCAGATTCTCGTCGAACCCCCTGACATCCAGGGTACCTCCCAGGTAGAACAACTGGTCATCCGGGACCTGATCGCTCGGTCCGAAGGGGTCCAGATACCCCACACGGCCGAGCCATGCCAGCGTGATACGCTCTAAGGGCGTAACGTAGTATCTGGCTTCCAAGCGGTATTTCAAGAAATTGTCGAGTGAATTGCGGATCCCTTTTGAGACATCGACGCTTAGAGAAGAATAGATCCCTTTGGTGGGCTTGATAAAAGAATCTCTGGTGTCGAAAATAATGGCTGGTGTTGTTACGAGAACACTTCTCGGGTCAAACACATCCTCATCAAATGTATCTGTTGGCTCACTGATACTGTCCTGCAGAAACTCTTCTCTGTATTCATAGCGGAAACCCAGAGCCCCGGTTATGCTCCGTGTCATTTCCCGGCTCAAGACCAGGGATGCGCCGCTTAAGCGGGTGCCGAAATTCTGATTGAATTCCTGTCTCTTCTCGGTGAAAAGACCAAGACTTGCCGATGTCCGCGTGGCAAACAGTCGTGGTTCTCTCAAGCCCGTCTCGGCCCGATATCCGATCTGACTTACCTCACCTGCCACCCAGGCGTCCTTGTTTGATCCAAAGATATTGTGATCCCCTCCGCGGGTCTGGGCAAAGAAGCCCCGTTCGCTCTCGTACCCCCCTCCTATCTGGAAATAGTAGGGCTTCTTTTCCTCCACATCCGCAAGCAGGGTAATCTCCGAGCGCTTTTCCTTCAGACCGACGGTGTTGAACTGAACGGAATTGAAGATCGCCATGTCCCTGATGTTTTTCTGCCCGGCCAGCATCTTCCTCAGAGAAAAAGGCTCTCCCATGTCCATCTCGATCTCTCTTTTCAGAACCTTTTCCCGTGTCCTTAAGTTGCCCTGATAATAAGTCCCCCCCATGGTGACAAAAGGGCCCTCATCAACGCTGTAGACTATGTCAGCCCTTGATTTGTCATCACTGAACGAGGTCTGAGCCTGTACCTTAACGTGAGGATATCCTTTTTCAGAGATAAGAGCAGAAAGGGCATTCTCATCACTCCTGAGCATATATCTTCTCAGCGGTGTGCCATCTCTGAGCTTGACTGCCCCATAAGCTTCTTGTTCACTCACGGAGGAGCCTAACCCGGTTATGCGTATCGAGGATACGATGGTCTGAACACCCTGGGATATCTTGAACACAACAGATACATGGCGCCTGTCCGGACTCCAGGACTCCCCGTAATCCACCACGGCATCGCCAAACCCGTTTGTCAGATAAAAGCTCCTCAGGGCGAGAAGGTCATCTTCCAGCACCTGACGGGTGAAGAACATGCCCTCCTCCAGATATATCTGCTCCTTCAATTCCTTGTCTTCCAGGGCATGATCCCCCTCAAAAGTCAGGGAATCTATCGTTGTGCGGGGACCTTCATGAATGACCATGTCTATGGTACGTCGGGTTTTCATGCCGGTCTGCACGGTCTCGTCCTGAATATCGATGTCTACCCCGGCATAACCTGCATCGATATAACGCTGTTTAATATTCTTGATGCTCTTTCTCAGCCCCCTCTCACTGGCGTTCCCCTGCTGAAAGATCACCAGGTCTTTCTTAAGCGTATAACCCCAGAACTCTTCATTACCCGAGAAGTCGACTATGTACTCAGGCCCTTCCGAGACCTTCAGTACAATATCAAGCCGTTTCTCATCCGGGTGCCTTTGGGTGGTGTATTCAATACGGCATTGAGGGAAACCTCTTTTGTAGTAGTAGGTTGTAAGATTCTTTACGTCCTTCTTGAGGTCTTCTTCCCGAAAACGGCCTGAGCTGCCGGGAAGCAGGGATGATACCCATACGCGCATCTTTGATTTCAGTCGGAAATCAGAAATCCCCTGGTTACCCTCTATCAGGATATCATCAATGCTATAGTATTGACCCTTTTCAATATTCACATGAAGAACCACCCTGTTCTCATCCTGCTCCTGATGAGCTTCGATCCTGGTTTTGGGATCGATGAACCCTTCACTCCTGTAAAGGTCCTCTATCCTTTGCACCTGGGACGGCACCGAGTCCTCTATGAATACACCTCCGGTGTAGAGGGTCATGACCCTCAGGATGTCTTTTTCAAAAAGGGGAAATTCCCCGAAGATCTTTATGTCCTCTATGAGCTTATAGGGTTTCAGCATGAAGAAAAGAGTAATACCGTGATCATCTTCAGAACTTTGCACATCGATGGAGGCAAACCTCCTGGATATTTTCAGGACATCGATTGCCTGCATCAGGGATACATCACTGAAGGGTCGCCCTGGCTCGAGGTCTATCAGGTCACGTGCCAGAGCACCTAACTCATCCTCAAGGCCTGGTGCGTCCTGGATCGTGATCTTCACCGAAGCAATATCAGGAGTGCTTTGCAGAGATGTCCCCCCGGGATTAGGTGCCTCTCCGTGCACTGGGAAAGGGCTTCCCGGGCACAGGATTAACACAGCGACAATCACGAAAACAATTTTTCGCATAAAATCACTATTGCAGGCTTCGCACAAAAAGCCCGAAAGGCGGTCATTGGGCGCGAAGCGAAGTACTCTCGCACCCGATAATCCATCGATGCCATGAGATTGCTTCGTCATTTCATTCCTCACGATGACCTCTCTCAGCATTCAACACCGTTGCCCTAACGGAATTCCAGCCTGAATAGAACATCAGCGCCAAAAATACCCCGTGTGTCCTGAAAACCGTTGACGACAATATTTTCAAGGAGTTTATACTCTGCTATCGCCCGTTGAGAGAGTTCACTGTTCTTCGATTCCATAGCGTATTTCAGCGTTATTCTCCTTGAGAGCTCCTTTCCGATGGTAACCTTTACGGCCTCCGCCGAGTCTTCCTCGTCGACGCCGCTTTCGACCTCGAGGATATCCAGGCCTGTGGCTTCTTTGAAGTCCTCCCCATACCTGGAGGCCACAAGCGCGGCGATCATGGCGGACGTGGACTGCGTACTTCCCCCTTCTTTTTCAATGAATTCCCGGGATGTCTTTCCCAGGACAAGCAGAGAGAGGATATCGCTGTCTTCTTCAGGAGGATCGGATCTCAGCGACAGGTTCAACGCATCCGGGGTGCCGGTAATCTTCAGGTAGATCATCCAGTCGCGAATGCTGACCTCACTCTCCAGATCGATGGTGGCCTCGGTCTGATATGGATTTAAGAAATCAACAACGCCTTTGGTAACAGTGAATATCCTGTTTCTGAATTCAACCGTGCCCGATTCGATGCCGGCCCTGCCATTGATGATAGGGGCGTTCAGGGTTCCCGTGATGGTGAGGTCAGGATTGATATCCAGCTGGGCAAGATTGTTGTCCACATAGAGGGGATTCCTCCGTTTGACTGAGATATCCAACTCCATATTCTTTAGAAACGGCATGGTGATCTGTTTGGATACAGGCCGTTCAGGAGGCCTTCGTTCCACGATTGTCCGAAGCCCCTTGACAAGACTCAGCTTGACGTCCCGGTAATAGACTCCCTCCAGCAGTGTTGCCCTTCCCTGAAGCAAGGACTTGTCCGGGGTTCCTTCCATCTGAAGCTCCAGGTCTGTATAGAGATCCAGGGTATCGGGGATGCGCACGGGAAGAGCTTGCGCATTGAGCCTGAACCCGAGTTTTTGAGGAAGCAGATCCGCAAGTTCCACCTTTCCTTTAAGATCAAAACCGCCATCCCCGAGCCTGCCGGCTATCTTCTCAAACACAACCATCTGCGGAGTGATGGTGATGCGGCCTGAAGCATCGTGGAGCCTCTCTTCAATATAGGGCACATCAAAACCGATCCCCTTCAGATCCAACTCGCACCTAAGATCCGGACTGGCCCATGTTCCACCCACACGCGCTTCAAGCAGAACATGTCCTTCGATATTTGTGAGGTCCTCCATAAAGGGCGTCACCACAATCAGCGGAATATCACCTGTGGCCTCAAGGGAAATGTCACCATGGAACGCAGCGGTCCCTTCCATCTCCAGCCAGCCCTGCCTGCCCAGGATAATAGAGGTGCCGGGGACTGTGATGACTCCATCGCTCACAGATGCCTCGAGTTTGTCGGTCCTGACGATCTCCTCGCCTTTGAAGGCGATATCGAGATGAGAAAGAGCCATCTCCGCCCTGAGCTGATCGAAGTTCTGCGAGTTTCCGTTGGTCTCGATTCTTCCATTGATCCGGCCGCTCAGGTCGGCCTGACGAGCTATCTGAAAGTACGTTTCAAGATCGGTATTGTCAAAATTCGCTGATGCCGTAAAATCCTTTGTTACGAGATGGTATGTGGCGTTGAATGCGAAATCGAGATCACCCGCAACCTTAACACCCCTGTCCTTAAGATCGAACTCGATGCGCACATCGTCGAGTTTTTTATCGTTCATGACCACATCACTGACCGTGCCCTTCCCATGCAGGCCGGGATTCTCAAATGTCCCCTGTCCGGAAACATCAAGGGCAATCCTTCCCTGTATCTTGCCGATGTCCTGCAACGCCTGTATGCCGGCAAGAGAGATCCTCTCAGCCCTCAGGTCAAATGCATATTCTTTCTCAAGGGAAACCCATCCGGTACCCGTGATCGCCTCACCTTCAGCCGGTTCAACCTTCAGACTGTCCAGTATGATCCTGGAGCCGTCTATCCTGGAGATGACCGTAAAATTATCGATTGTCTGAACACCAAGATCAATCTGCTTCCCGGAAAGTAATACCTCTCCCTTTAAATTCCTGAGGGTTCCCATGAGGCTCCCTTTGAGAGAGAGACTGCCCTTGTACCCGTCGGCTATGTCCTGAAGAAAAACCGGGCTGCCTTCAATGGCAAGAGAGATTTCAGGGTTTGTCAGATATCGAGAATCCTCATCGAATATTTTTACCGAGCCTGCAGCATTCAGGGATGAGTCTCTGTTCTTGACATCAGCCTCTTCCAGGGTGAGTGTCCCATCATTGTACCGTGCCGATGCCCGTATATTCCCGATACGGATGTTTTTCACCGCCAAATCGCTGCCGTCCAGGACAAGGCGGGAATCTAATGATGCTATGGTCCCGCCGAGGGACAATTCTCCGTTCAGGCTGCCTGTGACATCAGCAGCATCAATGAAATCCTTGAGCTCAACATGGTCAAGTCTCGCTGAAAACTGCACCGGGGCATTCGCTGTAAATTCCAGGGGTTTTTCATAGATCTTCACGGCCCCCGATCCCTTAACCGTTGATCCCTGGTTTTCCAGGGCGAACCGTGAAACAGTGAGCATGCCGGAGGGAGAAAGAGCAGCTGCACAGGCTATATCGCCAATGGTGATATCTTCTATGGAGAGTCCTTTTGCATCCAGGGAAAAAGCAACAGTCGGCCTTGAAAAGCTCTGAGAAACATGGGCTGCAAGCCGGAGTCGTCCATTCCCGTCAATCCCGAAGGGCTGAATATCCTGTTTCAGCTTCGGCATGTCCAGTTCAATCCTTGCATCGATTTTTCCGGCAGGGAGGTCAATCCACCCGGCTGCTTCAAGGGTATTGGCGCCTGATAATGCTTCAAGGATTTCAACCTGCACCATACCCTCTTCAATCTTCGTGGAGGTTTTCAGGGATACATCCAGCGGAGGGGCGGTCTCATCAAAGGACAGCCTCTTACAGTCAATCTCGGCCGAGACTTTCGCCGAGAGGGAATCAGGTGACACCCCTGTGCCGGCAAGCTCAATCGTCGAGGCGGCAACACCCTGCCTGGGACCCCCATCTTTGAAGATTTTTGTAAGATCGATCTTTTCCCCGTGTATTGAAAGTGTGAACGATATGGCGTCAAGATCCCTTTTCCCGGAGAAGAAACCCTCGGGAAAGGCATTGGCCAGATCTGCACGGCCCCGGGCAGAGACGGACCCGGAAGCGATTGCTGCATGGGCACGCTCAAGCACCACCTCCCGGTCTTTGAGTCCCACATCGAGCTCGGCTGAATCGATGTGTTGACCTCCAAGCGATCCTCCCGTGTACACCAGGTGGGAATGAACCTCGGGGTTGTCGAGGGTCCCTTTTGCCTCGATACGTGCTTTTACCTCACCGGTAAACTCTCCAGACAATGCGAACGTTTCTCTTATTTCAGGAAGCGACATCACAACATCGGCCACAAGGTGGAACAAGGGTTTGTGAGAAATATCACTGATCGTACCTTTCAGGTGCACCTTTGAAAACCCTGTTTCCGCCTGGATGATGATGGGGTCGAATGTTCTGTCCCGCAGCCGTGTACCGGCAAAGATCCTGTTGAGTTCGGCCTTGATCTGTTCTCCCGAATATTCGGCATGGTCCGCTTCAACGGCAAACTCCACATATTCTGCAAAGAGATCTCCTTTTGCAGTAAGTTTAATGCCTGAGGCCTCAGCCTGATCAGACCTGTCTTGATTTTCCCAGACAATGGTTCCGTCTGAAACTACAAGTTCATCGACAACGATATTGACGGGAAGGGATGCGGTTTCTTCCTCCCGGGATGGCTCTGTTTCGCCGCTGATAAGGGCATTCACGATAGACAGGGTGTTGTCGCGATCAACACCGAGATACACCCGGGGGGTTTTGATCTCTGCCGAGCTGATGGTGAGCTCACCTTTAACGAGGGTGTGCCAGGCAAGGTCAACCATGAGATCGTCAATCCCGATGAGCTGTTTGCCTCCGGCATCAAGGAGCGCCCCGCCTTGCAGCTGAATTCTCCCCTGAAGCAGGGAGACATGAAGGTCCTGCCAGGAGATCGACCCCGGTATCGACTCATTGATCTTTGTAAGCACAAGCCTCTTGGCGGAGTCGGTATCGGCATAGATATGGAGCCCGAGCGAAAGACATACCACCAGGGCGAGGATGATCCCCATCACCAGGAGTATAGCCTTGAAGACTGTCTTCATACTATGTACCTGCAGCGCTTAAAACCGGGAAACCTTCGTTCCCCTCTACGAGTTCAGCAGCCGGTCCCTTCTCCTATAACCCCTCACAACCGGTGAGGTAACCGGAAGGATCGCCTGAATAATCCCGCGATCTCCTTTCAACAGCACTATCGTGTGCATCACGGACCTTTTCCCCATCCGAGTATACACCGGATGCACCATAATAATACAAGCATGCATGAAAAACACTACAGACGATCGGCGTATACAATCAAGTAATTATTTACGTGAGGGCTTCTCCTCCCTTGAAATATATCTCATAAATTCATCACACCATCTAAAAACAGGGCTGAAATGAGCATCGAACAAGTCCGTTTGCTTACAAGAGATGAAGGTTATGAAGAATAAAGAACACGCCATGCCATATACATGCAATAGAGAACCAGGAGAATCCCGCCCTCGATCCTGGAGATGCGACGCCTGCCGCTGATGGCAAAGGGAAGCAGGATGACCGAAAGCACGGCCATCATGATCAGATCGAGATAGCCCGATGCAGGCAGAGCAACAGGGGTGATCACCGAGGTGGTCCCCATAATGAAGAGCAGGTTGAAGATGTTGGATCCCACCACATTACCTATGGCAAGGTCGCTCTGTCCCTTGATGGATGCCACAACAGAGGTCACCAGCTCTGGCAGGCTGGTGCCGACAGCAATAAGCACAAGGCCGATTATTGCCTCTGAGACATGAAACGTCCGCGCGATATTCACGGCAGCATCCACGGCCATCTTTCCCCCGTATACCAGCAGTGCGAGTCCGGCACCGGTAAAGACCACGTTGAGCATCAGGGAGTGTTTCTCTCCGTCAATTCCCTTCTCGAGTGTCTGACTGACAAAGGTGTCTGTCAGTCTCCGCTGCAGTACCTCGCTGATGGTGTAGTAGAGAAAGACCCCGAAGAACAGCAGCAGTATAAGGGCATCGGAGCGGTCAAACACATTCCCTGATCCTCGCACCGCCATGTCGAGGCCCAGGATGACCACGGCCAGCGTGGCCAGGAGCATCATGGGTATCTCCCTGGATATGACGGTCCCCTTCACATCCAGGGGCCTGAGAAGGGCGGCGCAGCCGATTACAAGTCCGATATTGGCGATATTCGACCCGACAATATTGCCGAAGGAGATTTCACCGCTCCCCCTGAGCGCCGCCGTGGTATTGACCGCCAGTTCCGGCGCACTGGTCCCGAATGCCACCACCGTCAGGCCGATGGCCAGTGATGATATCCCCAGGTTTCTGGCAAGGGCAGAGGCACCGCGCACCAGCAGATCTCCTCCGCCAAGCAGCATCGCCATACCAAGGACAAGGAGCAGGAAATCAATCATACCAAAAAAAAATCCTTCCAAAAATACCTTCTCAACCGTAATCCTCGCTGTTTCACGTTGGCAGTTCTCATCTTCCATGAGCCTCTATCATTTCAAAGTAACCTAAGCAGGAAGGAATGCAAGCGCTTCCATGGCCGCCAGGCAATGCCACCTTTCTGGGTTTCCCTTGTTTTTCATATGAATTTTCATACTATTAGTACTATTCATCTCAGTCAATACGCTTTCCGGACTGGGAAAATAAATTGTATGAGGGGTTTACTCATGGAGTTAACACATACCGCTTTCATGTCTGTTGTGCTTATAACCCTGCTTTTCTGCTCAGCCTTTTTCTCAGGCTCAGAGACCGCCTTGATGGCCATCAGCAAGTTGCGCTTGAGACACCTTGCCGAGACAATGCCGAAGCGGGCCGCCTCCATCGAGAGGCTCCTCAAAGAGCCCGAAAGGCTTATCGGTACGATCCTGCTGGGCAACAATCTTGTGAACGTTGCCATGTCGGCTATTGCTACGGTCCTGGCAATCTCTGTCTGGGGTGAGGCGGGTATTATCTATGTCACCGGCTTCCTCACCGTAGCTATCCTGATATTTGCCGAGATCACCCCGAAAGTCTATGCCAAATACTTCAATGAACGCGTTTCTGTCGTGGTTGCGCCCATTATGCACATCATTATGCTGATCTTCAATCCCATCGTCTTTGTGGTGACCTTTGTCACCAACAAACTGCTGCTCCTCATCGGCATCGACGTAAAAAAGGCCGAAAGGATCCTGTTCACCGAAGCAGAGGTGAAGACCTGTATCGATCTGGCAAAGGACCATGGAACCATCAGCGCTGACGAGAAGAAACTCCTGTCCCGGGTGTTCACCTTAAATGACAAAACCGTCGAGCAGGTCATGGTACCGAAGGAAAAGATGCGGGTGATCAATGAAAAGGCATCTCTTGACGAGATTCTGGAGATAATGCGCAAGACCGGCTATTCAAGATTTCCCGTGGTAAAAGGCAGCGGTATCGATGTTGTCGGCATGATCTACACGAAAGATATTCTGTCCCTGTCATCAAGGAAAAAGCCCGGTTCCATCAGGAAAATTGTCAGGCCTGCATACTTTATCTCCGGCGACAAGACCATCGACTCGCAGCTGAGGAGCTTCCGGATAAAACGAATCCACCAGGCCGTAGTGCTCGGCACTGACGGGAAACCCGTCGGGCTCATCACCCTTGAAGATATCCTCGAAGAACTCGTGGGCAGCATCAAAGACGAGCATGATTTCGACTAGCGCGAACCGCTTCGCTGAACTGTTTCAAGTCTACGGGCTCATCCAGGCAGGAAACCCTCTGCACTGTTGCTTTTGGCTGGATGGTTGACTTCGGCCCGCACCCTCGGCAGGGCGTCCGGATAATTCTTCTGAATGAAACCGATGAGTTTTTCCCGGACCTCGCACCTGAGAGTCCAGGCATTCGACGCGTCCGATGCACTCATGAGCGCACGCAGTTCAATGGTCTTATCCGTTGCATTTGTTACCTGGAGGACACACACGTTGTGATCCCACAAAGGAGAGTCCTTGAGAATTTTTTCTAACTCTTCCCGAATGCTCTGGACCGGGACCGTATAGTCGACGTGGAGAAACACGGTCCCCAGTATATCCGAAGAGATCCTGGTCCAGTTCTGGAAGGGCTTTTCCACAAAATAGGTGATGGGAAGGACCAGGCGCCGCTGGTCCCAGATCTTTACCACCACATAGGTCAGGGTGATCTCCTCGATCCTGCCCCATTCATTCTCCACGATCACCACGTCGTCTATACGGATGGGCTGCGTCCAGGCGATCTGCATCCCGGCAAAGAGCGTCCCGATAGTCCGCTGTGCGGCAAAGCCCACGACGATACCCACGATGCCTGCCGAGGCAAGGATACTCGTCCCCAACTCCTGGACCCGCTCGAACCGCATGAGAATAACTGACAAGGCAACAACGGCAATAATGACGTTTGCCAGCCTGCCGAGAAACTGAACCTGGGTGTGGATCTTGCGGGCCTGCAGATTGTCTTTGTCCGCGAGATCATACTTATGCAGTATGTGGTCTTCCGCCACAAAGACTATCCTGACAAGAAGCCAGGCAACAACGGCGATAAAAGCGGAAGAGAGCACACTCATGATTGTGCCGTAGGTATCGCTCGGGATCTTCATCACCGGAAGGAAAACCATGAGAATCACAAGGATGATGATCCACCGAAGGGGTTCCCGGCAACGTTTTATGAGGGTGCTTTCAAAAAAACCAGGAACCTGTCTTAGAATGCGCTCCACGATTTTGATGAGAAAAAGATGCACAATAAGGGCAAGAATCACGATCCCTGCCAGCAGCACGGGAATCCTCAACGCGTGGGGCCAGTTTTGAAGGATCTCGTTCACGCAACAAACCTCCTCTTCGTTCATTAATACATCTGTTGTAAAATCCTTATAGAATACCATCCCAGGTATTCACAAAGGCCTCTCACGGTAAGTCCGTTACTGTTCCTCGGCCGTGGTTTTGGTTATGACAAGGGGCAGCGGTACGGAAGAACACACGTGCAGATCCCGTTGCGGGTATGCGATCACCACTTTGTTTTCATGGAACTTCCGCACGATTGCGCAATTGATATCGGAGCGAACACCGTGATGACGCTTGGGGTCTGCAATCCACGCCCTGAGCCTCATTACCCATGCGGAATCGGCAAACTCCACGAGATGTACCAGCGGTTCCGGGTTATCGAGGACCTCCGGATTTTCACGGGCGACCTCAGTGAGAGAACGCAGAACAGTATCGAGGTCCGAGTCGTAGGACACCCCCACATCGATGTCGAGGCGTATCTTCAGATCGCCGTGCGAGAGATTGACCACCTGGGAGGTGATAAATTCGGAATTCGGGACAATGATGGAAACATTTTCAAGGGACCTCACTGTTGTGGACCGTATGTTTATCTCCAGCACATCGCCTTCGATATCACCGACCCTGACTCGATCCCCCACCTTGATGGGTCTTTCGAGAAGGAGAATGAGGCCTGAAATGAAATTGGATGTGATATTCTGCAACCCGAAGCCGATACCCACCGACAGCAGCCCGAATATGACCGCGAGACCGCTCAAGTTGATGCCCACAAACTGAAAAACAATGATCGCACCGATCAGGATAAGCGTATACTCGGTTATCCTCTGGAAGGTATACTGCAGTCCTTCCTCGATATGCGCCCGTGAAAGTATCCTCTGCACCACCTTGCGGGCAATGAGTCGTGAAAAGAAGAGAACGGCAAAGAACAGGGCAAAGAATACCAGGAGCACAGACAGGGTGACCTCTGTCTGTGTTATGGTAAACAGTCGTGCATTCAATATCTTATATAAAAGATCCAGAATCGATTGAAACGTCATTCGAGCGCCCCTGTCATTATGCCCTTCAATCCAGCAGCAAATGCATCCTTACCTATAAAGGTAATCCGCTGCGTCTTCCAGTCAATGGAATCAGTCAGTTAAGAAATCAGAACCATTTTTTCCGCTTGAACATTGTCACCATGGCGATGCCCACGGCAAGCATGAGTGCCCACAGCACAGGGTATCCCCACGGCCACTTGAGTTCGGGCATGTATTCAAAGTTCATCCCGTAAACTCCTGCCATAAAGGTGAGCGGAATGAATATGGAGGCGAAAATGGTGAGCACCTTCATGACCTCGTTCATGCGGTTGCTCATGCTGGACAGGTACGTGTCGAGCATGCCAGAGATGATGTCACGGAAAGTATCCAGCGTATCCATGACCTGGATTGTATGATCATAGATATCCCTGAAATAGATCCTCGTGGTCTCCTGGATGAGAGGAGATTCCCCCCGCTCAAGGACATTGATGATCTCCCGCAGGGGCCAGATGGATTTTCTCAGAAAGAGCGTATCGTTTTTCAGTGAGTGGATGGTCTGCAGCGTATCTGAATTGGGTTTTTCCAGGAGCACTTCTTCGGTGTCCTCGATATAATCCCCAATATCTTCGAGCACGTTGAAGTAATTATCAACAACGGCATCAATAATGAGATAGGCGAGGTAATCGGATTGTTCCTTCCTGACACGCCCCTTGCATTTTCTGATCCGCTCCCTGATGGGATCGAACACATCGCCGATACTTTCCTGGAAGGTGATTACATAGTTTTCTCCGAAGATCAGGCTGATCTGTTCGGAGAGGATCTCGCCGTCATCGTCTTCCTGGTAGAGCATCTTCAGGACAACAAAGACATACTCCCCGAAATCCTCGATCTTGGGCCTGCCGCCGGTATTGAGGATATCCTCCAGCAGGAGGGGATGCAGGCCGAAATGCCTGCCGATCTTGTCGATAACATCCGTTTCATGGAGCCCGTCAATGTTTATCCAGGTTATGGTGGGACTTTCCTTGAAGGGGAAGCATTCTTCCACGGTCCCGGCTTCGAATTCGTTGAAATTTGTCTGGTCGAAATCAATAACAGTGATCCGTGCCTTCTCGACCTTCTGTTCTCCGATATGGACCAGCGTCCCTGCCGGCAGGCCTGCCTTTTCCGATTGTTTTTGGAGAAATCTCTTCATCCCCTGCATACCTCTCTTAAAGATAAGCATACCATTGTATAAGAATAATTCAATACCTATAATCTGAGTTTGATGAATATGCTGCGTATAAACGAGCCCCATCATTGAGAAGTTCAGACAGAGAAATACCCTTTTTTAAGACTTCCCGGCCATACCGGTAACCCGATGGTTGTTGAGCATCTCGATAGAGGAACAGACCTTGAGCCTGACAAACCCTTACAAAGAAGAATCAGGGATCAGAGTTGTGAGATATGCCGCGGCATATCTCACTCGCATATCGCAAAAAGGAGACGAAACGGTTTCAGGAATACAAGGAAACTAAGCCATCCCAATAGAGCGTGCCCCAAACATTCTTTGATGGGTCATGCTTACATGTTTCACAGTAATACTTCACTTCGATGTTGTCCGGGTCAAAAGTACTGATTTCAGTTATTCCGCAAAGATTGCATGACGGTTTTCCACAACTGGCACATATGTTGTCCGCAGGTATACCGCATACACATTCAGCCATTTTTTCTGCAGCTTGCATAGTATCCTCCCCGATGTATTTGTGTGTAGTTTTTGTATTAGCCAATTCCATGCCAAGCTGCAGCACTCCTAATATGAGATATAACTTATTGATATAACTTATATAATCAATTGTTTTGTTGACGAATGTATGTACTGCTTCCCATGAGTCAGGGTTATGTGGCCCTCAGACCATAATAATCCATGACATACACCAGGATTTTGAGAACCTTCCTGGAAATACTTGGCATGCACACCATACGTTATGGTACGATGACCATACAAGGTTCTGCACCGGATTCAGCCAAACGTGTTTACTTCCCCGCCAAAGAGTATTATCTTTATATAAATATACTCCGATCATTTCCATTTCATATATGCAAGCATTGAGAAGGCTTGAATAGAATACAGGGGAGAGCATGGTTAAATATCTGCAAACTGTGAAATACCGGAAATATTTTATGGTACCGTCATGCATCCATACAGATCATACCGCAGAGGCACTGGAATGCAATGAGTCCTGTCATTGTGGAGCATGCCATGGATAACCCGGCAAAAAGACTCATTTCCTACCTGGGCCAGAAGCAGAACATCCTTGTGATGTGCCACAACAACCCGGATCCCGACTCCATTGCCTCGGCCGCTGCATTGAAGAGTATCGTGCATCAGACACACAGTGGACGGGCAATCATCTGTTACGGAGGTGCGATCGGACGGGCCGAGAACCGGACACTCATCAAGCGGCTCAAAATCGAAATGGTCAACGTCAGGGACATCGATTTCAAGAGCTTCTCCATAATCTGCCTGGTAGACTCACAGCCGAGAACCGGAAACAATTCTCTGCCGGACAGCATCATGCCGCATGTGGTCATCGACCACCACCCCTTGAGAAACATTACCCGCAAGTGCCCGTTTTATGATGTGAGAACCGAATACGGCAGCACGTCCACCATCATGACCGAATACCTGAGAGCGCTTGACCTGCTTGTGGACAAGAAACTCGCAACAGCACTGTTCTACGGTCTCAAGACAGATACAAACGGACTCCTGAGGTCTTCGGTCAGGGCGGATCTGGAGGCATTCACCTTCCTCTTCCCCAAGATTGCGCCCAAAATTCTTTCAGCCATTGAAAAGCCTGAAGTACCACGGTCATACTATGTGAAGTTTGCCGATGCAATTGAGCGGTCCGTCCAGTACAAAGATGTGATCGTATCGAACATGGGCAGGCTGAACAATCCCGATATCCCGGCTGAGATGGCTGACTTCCTGCTCAGGATGGAGAACATACGCTGGACGCTGTGCATGGGTGAGTATAAAGACGAACTCATCGTTTCGGTACGTACGTCCCGGCGCGGATGGTGGGCAGGCAAGGTTGCCATCAGGATCCTGAGAGGTCTTGGCACCGGGGGTGGGCATGAAAAGGCGGCAGGCGGCCGCATCAACCTTTCGGGACTCTCTCCCGAAGACCGACGGGAAAGGATAAGCAGGATTTCTGCAAGGTTTTTGAAGATCCTCGATGTCAATGGAGAAAAACCCAGACCACTTGGTATCCCCTCTGCCTGATTTGAATCCTGTGCACCGTATGTCCCTGGAAGGTTCTGCTTCTTAGGGCCCTTATCTGCCCGCAGTCATAATGGCACGCTCTCTAACGACAGTACCTGGGTGCGATCATATCCTGAATCCCTTAAAAACGGCACTTGTGCAACTATCAACAGAAACGCGCCTGTATTCAGCTGTTTCTCCGTAAAGAATTAATATTTAGTACTTCTTTGATATCCTTATTATTTTTTTATTTGACAAATCCATCGGATTATTGTTGTATATGCGCGATGAAAAAAATGAACCGACATGACTGGTGGTGGCTCAAAGAAGGCTGAAAAGGCTCGACCTCTGCGATATAAAGCGAAAGGCGGCCTTTTTGGCCGTCTTTTTTATTGTGGACTGCATACAGACGTCTTTGATTTGAGCACATGAGAGGACAACTTTATGGGCAAAAAGATACTCCTGGGAAATGAGGCGATCGCATACGGCATCCTTGCAGCCGGGGCGAATCTTGTGGCATCGTACCCCGGCACCCCCGCCTCTGAGGTCTGCGAGACCGCCATGGGCCTGGTAAAGCGCAACGGTTCCCCCTGCCATGTTGAATGGTCCATCAACGAAAAGACCGCCGTGGAGGTCGCCTATGCGAACGCCATTGCCAACAGGCGTTCTGCAGCCATCATGAAACAGGTGGGGCTCAATGTGGCATCCGATCCGGTGATGAGTGCCGCCTACATGGGAACAAGCGGCGGATTCCTCATCGTGGTCGCTGACGACCCGGGCCCACACTCGTCCCAGACCGAGCAGGACACCCGTTTTTTCGCCATGCATGCAAAGATCCCGGTACTCGATCCGGCCAGTCCCGAAGAGGCCATGAGGATGACGATTCAGGCCTTTGCGTTCTCGGAAGAATTCAAGACCCCGGTGATCCTGAGGCCCACGACACGGGTATGCCATGCCCGGCAGTTGGTTGATCTCCCGGAACTTACCGTCCTGAACAGACAGCCTGATTTCCAGAAGGACCCGTACCGCTGGGCTGCGACACCCGGACCAAGACTGAAACTGCACAAGGAACTCAACGCGAAGCTCCAGGATATATCCAGGCACGAATGGGCGCGGCCGAAGCTCTTGTACGGCACCCCGGATGCACGCATTGCCATCGTATCTTCCGGTGTTGCCTGTGCCTATATCATGGATGTACTCAAGGCCTTTGACAGGTGGGACGACATCTGCGTGTATAAAGTGGACATGCCCTACCCCATGGATCCGTCGAGTCTCCAGGCAATTGCGAACACCCATGAGAAGGTCCTGGTGGTCGAGGAGACAGAGCCGGTGATCGAGATGCAGTTTGTAAACCGGGAAAACGTGTCGGGACGTCTCGACTCCGCAGTGCCCAATGCAGGAGAGCTCACCCCGGAGATCGTAATGCAGGTGCTCGACGATGTCACCGGGATTCATCGCGAGAAAGAAAAAGAGACAGCTAAAAAACAACGGCCGCCCTCACTATGTGCCGGGTGCGGCCACAGAGGTGCCTTTTATGCCATAAAGAAGGCCCTCCCCAAGGGAATCTACACCTCTGACATCGGCTGTTACACCCTGGGGCTGAACCTGGGCGGGGTTGACACCTGCCTGTGCATGGGGGCGGCAGTCAGCCAGGCAGCAGGCTTTTATCACGCATACAAGGACACTCCCAGCCCTCCTCCCATTGCAGCGATCATCGGCGATTCCACCTACTTCCATGCCGGTATCCCGCCCACGATCAACGCCCTGGTCACAGGCGCCCGGTTTGTTCTCGTGATTCTGGACAATGCTACCACCGCCATGACCGGTCAGCAGCCCACCCCTGCAACCGGTTGCGTGACCAACGACTATGCCGGCAGAACCCTCCAGCTGGAAGAAATCCTGACAGGCTGCGGCATCAAGACCACCTTTGTTCACGACCCCTATGATGTCAAAGGATTTATCGAAATAACAAAAGAGGCGTACGCAAAAACTCAACAGGAAGGTGTTGTTGCCATCATCGCCCGACATCCCTGCATCAGGGACCGGCAGGCAATGAAGGATCAGGCATCCTATTCCATGAGCATATCTGAAGAATGCAACGCCTGCGGCTACTGCGTCACACAATTCGAATGCCCTGCTATCGAACTGGGGGAGGACACGGCCAGGATCGACAGGTCACTGTGTATCGGATGCGGGGTGTGCGTGGACATCTGTCCCAGAAACGCAATCAAGGCCGAGGCAGGAAAATGATGAGAAAAGACATGAGCGACAAACAGATCATTATGGTGGGACGAGGGGGTCAGGGCATCCTGCTGCTGGCCAAGGCGCTGGCTGAGATCGCCTTCAAAGAGGGAAGGAATCTCATTACCTCGGAGACCCACGGCATGGCTATGAGAGGCGGTACGGTCACTGCAAGCCTCAAGATCGGCTCATTTGAGAGCCCGCTCATACCTGCCGGCTCTGCCGACATGCTCATCGGCCTCGAGGAGACAGAGGCCCGGGACTACCTGTACATGCTCAAAGACGGCGGTATCGCAGTGGTCAATGCACGGAAACAAGGCCAGTTCGACCACACCATCGATGCAACCGGCATGGCCCTTGAAATGGGTTCACCCGGCAGTGCGAACATGATCATGCTGGGACTTGTCTCTAGAATCATGGGCTATGACATTGACGAGGTTAGATGTGTTGTCCGGGAGATCTCTCCTGGAAAATGGGCATCACAGAATATCAAGGGAATTGAAACGGGCTATAATTGCCCGGAATCTGCTTTTGAATAGGAGGACGTTAGGTATGCAATCATTTATGCCAACATTTAAAACTGCTGATGAACTCAAGGCGCTCCAGACCGAGGGACTGAAATGGACGGTAAACCATGCCTATCACGGTTCTGAATTTTATCGTGAAAGCTTTGACAGGGCAGGGGTAAAGCCTGAAGACATAAAGACCCTGGACGATCTGAAGAGGCTTCCCTTTGTCACGGCAGGGGACCTTCAGAACGGGTACCCCTACCCTCTGCGGAGTGTGCCTTTTGAGGACATTGTCCGGCTTCACGCCTCCACCGGGACAACCGGGAAACGCAAGGTCCTTGTGTATACGGCCAAAGACGTGGACGACTGGGCAAACATGTTCGCCCGCTGCTACGAGATGGCAGGGTTGACCAGGCAGGATAGAATCCAGATATGTGTCGGCTACGGGGTCTGGACTGCAGGTGTGGGGTTCCAGAACGGCTGCGAACGGTTCGGTGCCATGGCGCTGCCCGTGGGCCCCGGCAACACCGAGATGCATCTTCAGTTCTTGGAGGACTTTCAGCCCACGGTGATCTGTTCCACTGCATCCATGGCCCTGCTGCTGGCCGAAGAGGTGGAAAAACACGGCCTCATGGACAAGATCAACGTGAAGAAGGTTATCATGGGTGCGGAACGCGCCAGCGACGCCCTGCGCCAAAAAGTCCAGGAACTCTTCAGGGCAGAGCACGTATTCGACATCCCGGGCCTGACCGAGCTGTACGGCCCGGGTACCGGCCTGGACTGTGAACACCACACCGGCATTCACTACTGGGCCGACTACTATATCCTGGAGATCCTTGACCCGGAGACCCTGGAGCCGGTCAAAGAAGGCGAAGTGGGCGAGATGGTCTACACCACGCTGAGAAAAGAAGGGGCACCGCTTGTCAGGTACCGTTCACGCGACCTCACGAGGCTGGTTCCTGGACAATGCCCATGCGGATCGCCCCTGCCGAGACACGACAGGATAAGCGGCCGCTCGGACGACATGTTCATCATCCGGGCAGTCAATGTCTATCCGAGCCACATTGACGAGATCCTCTCGAAAGAGGGCGGGATCGGCAGCGAGTACCAGATCCACCTGGACCGGGGAGACGACGGCAAGGACTACATGACCATCAAGGTGGAGCGTGCCGACGGCGCCGGTGCAGAAGGGGATCCAGGACTCAGCAAGAAGATCGAGGTCGATATCAGGAAGTCTCTCCTGGTCAGGGGCAGTGTGGAGATCGTGGATTACGGGGCCCTTCCCAGGTCCGGCAGAAAATCCCAGCGCGTCTTCGACCACCGGAATTGAGTTTTTTGAGGTGTAAGGTTTAAGGTATAAGGTTTAGGGCAGAAGGGTGAATAGCTCCTTTACCTTACACCTTGAGCCTTATACCTCATACCCTTTCAGATCTCGAACATCCTGAGTTTATTACACAAACCTGTAGTCCGGGTTGAGACTCTGCGGATCGTAGATGAGCTACCTGGCAATAATATTCATGTTAGAGAAGAAATAAATCCTGTGGGAGCAGCTTCAGTCGGGATTAGAGTTCTCGCCGGGGAACTGAGTTTGTCACCACGTAAGGCTTACAACTTGTTATGGTTTTTGCCTTTGTTCTTTGTTTTCACAATTCGAAATCCGAAATTCCAA